>Ga0185299_10000104_pt1 | contig 265770 bp, 231 predicted proteins | sample PaiPotPPA55metaG_FD_128002 | JGI IMG/M metagenome (GOLD analysis project Ga0185299, IMG submission 128002) | Iron sulfur acid spring bacterial and archeal communities from Banff, Canada, to study Microbial Dark Matter (Phase II) - Paint Pots PPA... ...
GCTGCGCTAGAAGCTTCCCTGACTTTTGGTACTTGATCATCACGGTGCTCGTCCCTCGCACCGTGTCGATCAAGCCAAGAGCCAGTCATAGGTCTCTTGTCGTCTGATCGCAGTCCAAACGAAGCAATACTTTAAGAAAATACTTTTTAGCGGCGTGGTCTTGACAAGTTCGGCTTCATAGAAGCCCTGGGCTATGATCTGTAGCCGCTTCGCGGCAAAAATCAGATAGCCGCCTGGATCAAGACACCAAATTGATCACCCTCAAGGCAATCCCAACCTGCGGAAGCGGGTACAAGTCGGATAGCTAACCCGGGGCAACTAACTCCAGCACCCGTCCTCGTTCGCCGTCATCTTTAATTTCGTAGATGGTGCCCGCAGGAATCTCGTTCAGCCAAGCGAGTGAAGTAGTAGTAATTATTTTTTGGGCGCCGACCGGCAGATTTGCGAACAAGCGATTCCGGCGGCCAGCGTCAAGCTCACCAAATACATCGTCTAACAAGAGCAACGGACTACGGCCAAATTCGGACTCCAGAATGCGACCATGTCCCAGTTTAAGGGCAATCGCCATGGTCCTTTGTTGACCTTCGGACGCATAAAGCGCTGCCGGTTGGCCACTAAGATGAAGCAGTAAATCATCACGATGAGGGCCGACCACCGTAGTGCGCAGGCGCATTTCTTCCGCCGCACTCCCCACCAAAGCTGCCTCAAAATCTGCAGTCGAGCCGCATTGATAATCCAATCCAAACTCCTCTTCCCTGTCGCCAATCACCTTGAACGCCGCTATCGCTTCGGGTTCCAAGCGTTGCACTAAAGAACTGCGCAACTCGGTAAGCTGTTGGCCGAAATCGATTAACGGTTTGGTATAGGCGGCCACCTCCCGTGGCCGAGCCGGCGTCATCTTCAGATAAGCATTGCGTGATCGTAAGGCTTTCTCGTACGACCGCAGAATTACTCGATAATCGTGAAATAACTGATTTCCCAAAAAGTCGAGAAACCTTCTTCGCTCCTCGCCTGCTCCCCGGACAAGATCGATGTCGGTATTGGCGAAGAAAACCAACCGGGCGATCTGGAGGTATTCGTGAGCATCCTTTTGTTCGACGGAGTCGAGCGCTAGTTTCCGCCGGCTCCGGCTATAGTAGAACTGCAGATGCCGATTCTCGACCATCCCGTCCACCACCAAACCCTTGGCGCCGGTGCGGATGACCGGCGACAAAGAATTAGTCCGAGGAGACTGCAGCCGGGTAAGGACGACCACTGCCTCCAAAAGAGAAGTTTTTCCTAACGCGTTCCCACCAACGATGCAGGTGATCAAGGGATCGAACTGCAGATCAAACCGGGCGAAGCACCGAAAGTCTCTGATGGAAAGATAACGGAGCATGCTTCAGCGGCACAAAACCACAAACCAAGCCGAACCGCGAATGGACACGAATTGACACGAATAAAAGAAAGCAACCGCAGATTAACGCAGATAGATTTTCGAAAAACGCCGACGTCATTTTACAGGCTTCATCCGCGTTCATCTGCGGTTTGTCTTTTCTCCGTGCTAATTCGCGTGCATTTGTGGTTCTCCGATTCGTGTCCATTCGCGGTTACTCTATTCGCGGTCTAATCGAGTATTTCTTCGAAAACGCCGCCACCTAAGAGCAGCTCGCCGTCGTACAGGGCACAGATCTGCCCGGGCGTCAGCGCTCGTTGCGGTTCAGTAAATTCCAAGACGGCAGCATCTTCGGCAACAGCCTCGAATCGGAGACGGGCAGCCCGAGCGCGATAGCGTGGTTTAGCTTCGATCGTTGCAAACGACCGCACCTTTTCGTTAGTGAAAGAGATCGACCCGATCCGGCACCGAGTTGCGTACAGGCCGCGGGAGTCGGGTCGATCGAAAGCAACGATCAATTCATTGGCCGCCAGCCGTTTTTCCACGACGACATACGCTTCCGACGGAGTATTAGACGGCACGCCAATACCTCTGCGCTGTCCGAGCGTATAGAGATGAAGCCCTCGATGAGCCCCCAAAAGGGTACCGGTCAAATTCTTGATCGGCCCGGGTTTGTCAGGGACGAACGCCCGAAGAAAATCGGTCATCCTGACGTTACCGATGAAACAGATCCCTTGAGAATCTTTCTTCGCAGCCGTGACCAAGGTGTGCTGAGCAGCCAGGTCGCGTACTTCCGATTTGCGCAAATCTCCAACCGGAAATCGGGCGGCGGCTATTTGTTCCTGACGCAACAGAGCGAGAAAATACGACTGATCTTTTCTTTTATCGAGTCCTTCCAGGATGTCCCAGCTGCCATCCGTCCTTTGGCGTCGGCGAGCGTAGTGCCCCGTCGCCACTGCGTTAAAACCTTGGGCTCGCGCGTACTCCAAAAAAACGCCGAATTTAATTTCCCGATTGCACATCACATCCGGGTTCGGCGTGACGCCGGATTCATATCCTTGAAGGAGATAGGCGACAACTTTCGAGCGATAAGCGTCCATCAAGTTGACAACGCGAAATGGTATCCCCAAAGACTCGGATACGGCGCGAGCATCTTGGATGTCCTGTTGCCAGGGACAATCGCCGAGGACCCCCTCTTCATTGATCCAATTCTTCATATAAGCGCCCTGAGCAGAGACGCCCTGCTGTTGAAGCAAGAGCGCGGCAACACTGCTGTCCACACCGCCGGACATCCCAACCAGCGTGCGGTCTGAAGCATCGGTTTTCACGAGCCTTTACGGATCGCAAATCCTAGGAAATTTGCAACGACAGGGATGAGCCCAGGACTCGCCCAAGGCTCGTCTGAATGATCCGGCAGCTGCCGGGTCAGCCGAACGAGCCTAAGGCGAGTCAGGAGCTCATCCGCTGGTAGGGCGAGGCTCCTTCACGACTGTACGGTTTCGCAAGGAGCTTGATGAACCATGTCGATCGCGTTGTTACGCCTAGCGACCGGCCGAGCCGTGGCCCAGCGCAGTCCCGCGGCTCGGCGCGTCTATCGGCCCAGCCCGATCCTTTGTACCGCAAAACGAGTCCCTTCGCTAAGCGGCCAAGGCTGTTCGGGAGCCTCGCCCTACCAGGCCATCGGCCCAGGGGTCGAATCCTTCGTAACGCAAGACAAGTCTCTTCGCTAAGCGGTCGCGGCTGTTCGGGAGCCTCGCCCTACCGAAATTCAGTACGGCCGCTGAAGGCTCTTGCGATGGTGACATCATCGGCGTTCTCGAGGCCTAGACCAGCCGGCAGACCTTGGGCGAGTCGAGTCACTCGAACCTCTATCCCGGCCAACAGCTGAAACAGGTAACTGGCGGTTGCTTCCCCTTCCACGTCGGCTCCCAGCGCCAAAATCAGCTCGCTCGGAGCCGCTAGTTTGATTCTCTGCACCAGTGCTTCGAAACGCAGGTCTTCCGGTCCGACATGGTTGAGCGGAGATAGCTTGCCCCCCAGCGCATGGTAAACGCCGTTGAAAGCACCGGTTCGTTCCAGGGACAAAATATCCGTCGGTTGTTCAACCACACACAAGACAGATCGGTCCCGAGCCGGGTCGTTGCAGATCACGCACAGCTCTCCTTCCGAGAAAAAACCGCACTCGCGGCAATTAAGCACGGCTTTGCTGCACCGGCTGATGGCTTCGCTAATCTCTCCCGGTCGAGAGTTGGGCGCTTGAATGATCCAGAGAGCAATCCGTTCGGCGCTGCGAGGGCCGATACCCGGCATCCGATGAAGTTGCCGGATCAGTTCTTGCAGTGGTGGCGGATACTCTACTTTGCGCACAAGCGGTAAAAAGAAATTTTACAGAAGTTAACGAAGGCAACGAAGAACGTCAGCATGTCCGATCGCTCACTTAGCCCGCGTCACCCCTCCCGATGCCCTGCGAACTCCGGATATGGTGGATCATCCAACATTCCCACTAACTTCCGCACCGCCTTTGCGATAAAAATCCACCACTTTTTCGCTGAGAAACTTATCCGGGTCTTCAACAGCGCTAACCGGGAATACCAGCGAGAGATTGGCATCGCGGTCCTTCAAGAGTTTAAGCCCGTAGGGATAATCTTTAAATAAAACGCTGCAGTATTCCGACACCGGTTGCTCGGCTTCGCGAGCTCGAGCCACGATCCCGGGAATGGCTGCTTCCTCGATAGAAAAATCCACCCCGTACTTCTGAGAGAAGACAACCGCAAATTGGCGTACTTGTTCAGCCTCGTTGAGATCGGCTTGAGCACGCGCTTCGTTCAATACTCTTTCCAGCGTTTCATTTGGATCTCGGATCACGTTTGCATCGATCATCAGCGTACGGACTCCAGAACCTGGTAAAGCGAACTTAAACTCTCGGAGTGCCCGGTCGCAAACCGTTACCAACCCGCGGGCACCGGTCTTTTCTAAGGCCGCGCGCTCAGCAATTTCTCGCAGAGCATCTTCCGTAAACTTGACTTCAATACCGAAAGCCGCAAAGGCGCGGATGTATTGCCGGATAATGCTCCCCTCGGACGTCTTAAGGATGAGAAAGAAATCGTCCGCGGTTAATTCGTTACAAACAACCCGAATCGGCAACCGGCCAATGAACTCAGGTTCGAGACCGTAGTCGATAAAGTCCCGGCTACCTGCCAGGCGTAATAAGTCGCCGGAACGCTCAGACGCACCGGAAGCGCCGAAGCCGATGCTGGAATCGGTAAGTCGGCGGTCAACCTGCTCACGCAGACGGTCAAAAGCTCCACTACAGATAAACAAGATGTGTCGAGTATTGACCATCTCCTTCTTCATCTTGCCTTTTCGCTGGAACTCTAAGGCAGATTGAAGCTGCGATTGAATATCCATAGGGTTCCGCAGCGGAACTTCAGTTTCCTCCATGAGTTTCAAGAGCGTCGTCTGAACGCCCCTTCCGCTGACATCCCGGCCCATGGCATTCCCACTGGTGGCTATCTTATCGATCTCATCGACATAGATGATGCCATACTCAGCCAGGGTTTGATCGCCACCCGCTCGATTGACCAAGTCGCGAACGAGATCTTCGACATCGCCGCCAACGTAACCGGTTTCACTGAACTTAGTCGCGTCGGCCTTGACGAACGGGACGCCAATTAACTCGGCGACATGCTTGATCAAATAGGTCTTGCCGACGCCGGTCGGACCCAAAATCAAAATGTTACCTTTAGAATATTCCAGGTCAGCCGCCGCTTTCGGGTCTTCCTTTTCAAGCCGTCGAACCAAGTTTACGTGGTTGTAATGATCACAGACGGCGATCGATAGCGTCTTTTTCGCCTCATCCTGCTGGATTACATACCGGTCTAGATGTGCCTTGATTTGCTTGGGCGTTAAATGGAATTCGAACGGATCAAAGGCCTCTGTGCGCGCGGGAGGTTCTTCTTCGGTCACCTCGGGTTGCGGAAACGCAGCCACAGAGACCTTGTCGCCAAAGTTCGTTTTCATGAACTCTTGAATCTTCTTCTGTAATTCCTCTGGCGACGGAAACGGATTTTCAGCCATCGAGTAAGCTAAACGCCAGCCTGGGGCGGTGCAAACGGACGTCAAAGGAGTGATAACCGAGGCCTTGGAGGGGAGCCGCTTCGCTGCGCGGCAGATCTGCAGGCCGTTTAACAAGCGGCTCCCGGAAGTGACCGAGGACGTGGATTGGCTCCTGGTTTTGTGGCGTCTCAAGAGAATACACCCGTCTTACGAAACGCTGGGTCTTCGGTTGCCGCAGGGGTAATTCCCGGGAGCCGCCTGCTGCCAGCCTGCTGACCTGCCACGCTACAAAGCGGCTCCCCTCCAGCGCTCGGCCTGCCTACATACCCGGTTCAGGCCGCAATTGGCGTTCTATACGAACGCGTGCATGTTTTCGCAATCTTGATATTGCGCTATGAACACCAGGAAGAGATTCGTCTGCAGTATCATATTAATGGTTCTTTGCGTCTTCACGACGCGATTTACACGAAATGCAACCGGCGCTGAACCATTTCAAGTAAACGTCGATGGCCTAAAGGCGAGTGACGTCATCCCCCAAAAGTTTGTTTACAATCATGCCGGTTGTTCGGGCGACAATCTATCACCTGAAATAAGTTGGAACGGCCTACCCGCCTCAGCCAAGAGCCTCGCATTGGTTGTCTGGGATCAAGATGCCCCGGTCAGCGGCGGATTCTATCATTGGTTGATTTTGAATCTGCCGGCAGGCTCGAAAGGCTTGGCGGAAGGCGCTGGCAACGTCAGCAGTCACAAGGCCCCGGCCGGATCAATCCAACTCGTGAACGATTGGGGCGATCTAGGATACGGTGGACCATGCCCTCCCGGCCATAGCCGACATCGTTATCATTTTATCCTGTATGCTCTCAGAGTCGACCAGCTTCCGGTGACCGCGAGAACCAAGATTTCCGAAGCGGCCGCCCAGATCAAACAAGCGGCCTTAGCAAGTGCTGAGGTGGTGCTGGTTTACGGACACTGATTTTTGGTAGGGCGAGGCTCCCGAACAACGACTGGTGTTCACAGGGCTGCGTGCATTTCGGTCTACTAAATGTGATGCACCAAAACGTTTGCCATCACCGATCACTTTCTCACGGCTCCGCCTTTATCTCGTTCCAGAGCTGATCCATTTCGGACAAGGTCAGAGAGGAAAAATTCAATCCGCGAGACACCGCCAAGGTCTCCATTTTTCGAAATCGATCAGAGAATTTGCGGTTGGCAGCTTGTAGTAGCTCTTCTGCGTCCAGCTTGCTTTTCCGAGCAAAATTGACGACCGAGAATAATAGATCACCAAGTTCCTCCGCTAGCTTTTCGCCGGTGCCAGCCTGCTCGATCTCCCTAATTTCTTCTTTCACTTTCTCGAGTGGACCTTCAGCATCGGGCCAATCAAAGCCCGCGCGCGCAGCTTTGGATTGCATCTTTTGCGCTTTGGCGAGACCCGGTAAACCGCGAGGAACACCATCGAGAGCGGATTCTCGGTCAATTTTCTCCCCTCGCTTAATTGCGTCCCACTGCTTTAGGACGGCGTCACTCGTAGCCAACTTGGTATCGCCGAACACGTGAGGATGGCGGCGAATCAGTTTTTCAGAAATAACTGCTGCCACTGAATCGAAATCAAAGCGGCCCTCTTCGCTGGCCATTTGAGCGTGCAAGACGACTTGTAACAAAACATCGCCCAGCTCTTCTTGCATCCCCAGATCGTCCTGATCGTCAATGGCATCGATCAGTTCGTAACATTCTTCGATGATATGCGGCTTCAGCGACGCGTGGGTCTGCTCCCGGTCCCATGGACAGCCATCAGGAGAACGCAACCGCTCCACGATTTGCTTTAAGCGGTCGATTGGTGAAACCATCTAAAAAAATCCCTGCCACTCCCCGAATCAATCTCTATCTTTCTCGAGTAACCGAGCTCTCGCTCGCTCCAAAGCGTCTCGTTCTTTAGCGGACAAACTAGCCAGACCGTACTTCGCGATCTTATCCAGCAACCGATCGATCTCATTATTGTCGTTCGCCCGGAAATCTGTAGTGGGCGCCGGACGGGCGCTGGGTTTCGAAACGACGCGAAAACGAGGACGTCTTAAAGCCCGGAACGGGTTCGGTATACTGGGCAGCTCTAATCCAGTCTGGAGGAATCGGATGTACCCAAACGCCCCTAGACACACAAGCGTCAAACTTGCTAGGCCAAACCAGTCTCCCTGGCTTATGCTCATAATGGCGCCGATGGCGTACGAGATTACCCCGAGCCACCGCAGGGACAAAAAGCCCAGCCATTGCAGGCCGGGGTATAAAGTACAGAATGCGATAAAGAAACCGACCGAAACCGAATAGTCGCCAGCAATGGGATATAGTTCGCGGAAGAGAAGTACCCACAGCAAATCCAGCACTACCGGAGTGAGAATCAGGATCCCGTACAGCGTTAAAAATCTAGCTCGGCCGATGTATTTCTCCACTTCGACGGCGGCGATGTAGAGGAAGAATAAGCTGAACAGGATAAAAAATGACGGCGAGTTAATGAAGCTATACGTGAGAATTTGCCAGATCTGGCCCTGCAGGATGGAGCGGGAAGGCAAAAAGGCGAACAACCCGAAGAGGTCGACAGTCTGATGCAAAACAGCGGTCAACAATATTCCGACGCCGTACGCGATGGTTAGCAGGGTGGCGCAATAGATAGGATAGCCACGGATATACGAGACCGGCCGATCCTCGTTGAAACTGGAGAGTAGTGCCATAGGACAAAAACCTCGGGCGTGCCCAACCCAGTGTACGGGAATTTCGATGGCACGGCAAGGGGAGCGTATGGGCGAAAGGGCGACACGGCGACAGGGCGACGCGGCGAGGTGCGAAAAACACGTGCGGAGCCCAGCGAACGGTTACGAGCCGTATCGCCCTTTCGCCCATTCGCCGACACGGTTGCTTCTCCGGACCAAGGACGCTAGTCTGCGGGGACCACAATGCCTCAGACGTTAGATGCGCCACCGAAACGGAATCGATCGATCGTACGCAAAGCCAGGTCCTTAGCCGCTCACACGTTTAGGAGATTGTCCGGCACTAGGCGCGTCAAGCCTGAGACTCGCAACCTGCTCCCCCTTCTAATCCAGGTTTTGGCTGGTTTTTCTAAAGTCGACGGACGGATTCTCGAGGAGGAGATCGATTCGAGCCTGGGATTTCTCCGGTACGACTATCCCGAAGCGGTTTATTCGGAGTTGCGGACGCTTTTTCAGAGAGCTCTGAGGGAACCTCAGGATCTTTCGTCGATGGCCAAGCGGCTGGCCGAAGAGCTGAGCCAGGATCGAAAGATCATGTTGGGAGTACAGCTTTACGACCTGATTGCCAAAGCCGGGATGCAACAAGAACAGGTCATCGCCTATTATTCGTTCATGTCGCAGCTGGGCATGGCCGCCCAAGCCATCGATATCGTCTATCAGTTAAACTCAGCTGATTCGGCAGATCCTTCCGTTTACCAAAAGGGGACTTCCCCGCTCGAATCGTTGATCTTCGGTGAGGGCGGCTCGGTGGACGTGCCGCTGAAGGAACTCAACGACGGCGAACGCCTGATGGCCTATCGCTATCATGACTTGGTTCTATTTAAGAACTTGAGCCCACGGTCTGTAGTTGTGCGCGGTCGCACGCTGGCGCCGGGCGAATTCTGCCGCATTTACCCCGGGCAACGGATCATTATCGGCGAGCAGGTCATCTCGCACCAGGACCTGCTTTTCTACTTTAACGCGAAGAAGAACGTCTCCCTGCCGCGGATCTTCGTCACCGTAAACCAGAACGATGAAGTTGTTTTGGAAAAGGCCAGGAACCGGGACAGCTGCCTGGAGGTTCAGTTCGGCTTGAAGGTTCAGGTTTTCGCTCTGAAGAACGTGGAGGCCACACTCAATGGGACTCCGCTACAGGCAGGCACCACCGTTGCTGGGACATTGGAAGATCGCATTGTCTTCGAGAATTCCAGTGAATTGCTCTTGTCCGATCTACGCCGGCGAGCCAGAGCAATGGGTGGCCGGTTCCAGCTGAAGGCATCCAAGTCCGTCTATCTGGTATCAAACAACGCGGGTCTGCTTGAATCTGACGACATTCTGCTCAGCCCAGGAACAGTCGGGGAAGTCTTGTTAAAGATCTCCTGCGATTACGACCAATTGGTGGGGACATTGGAGGTGCTACAGGCGGACCGGCCGGTGATGGTAGGCGAGACCATCGTCCGCGGCACGGCCCACCTGGTCGACGGAGATATCATTCGCATCGATGCCGGTCAGGTACTGCGGTGCAACTTCTCGGAGCGGATCATCGAGGAGGAACGCAACATCATCCGCCGGCTGGAAGTGCAGGATCTGTCCCTGCGATTTCGGACCGGGGAAGTCGCTCTCGATGGAATTTCCTTTCCCGTGAACCGGGGCGAGATCGTTTGCGTCATGGGCGCCAGCGGATGCGGCAAAAGCACATTGCTTAAGACCATTTGCGGCCAGATTGAACCGACGAGCGGGTCGGTTCTGCTCAACGGCCAATCGCTTTACAGTCAGGTCGAAGCGCTACGCGAATATGTCGCCTACATTCCTCAAGACGACGCTTTCGATGAGCATCTCACTATCTTAGAGAATCTCGACTATGCAGCGGCGATTCGTTCACCCCATCTTTCGACCAAGGACCGTCTGCGCCGAGTGGACGGTAAACTGATTGAACTCGGTCTGTCAGAGCGACGTGACAGTCTGGTTGGTAGCTCGGTGAAAAAGTATCTGAGCGGTGGAGAACGAAAGCGGCTGAATATCGGCCTGGATATGATCAGTTCAGCGGACGTCTTTCTCTTTGACGAACCGACCTCCGGCCTTTCCTCGAAAGACTCAGAGCATGTCATTGAGATCATTCGCGGGCTTTCTCATAACAAGATCGTCCTGGTCACAATTCATACTCCGACCTCCAAAATCTTTCAGATGTTTAGCAAGGCGGTGTTGCTGGATAAAGGCGGTCGCCTCGTTTTCTTCGGGACGCCGCAAGAAATGCTTCAGTACTTCGCGTCGGTCGAGCACCAACAACACTTCGGAACGGAGCTCGGCGGCTGCCCCTCCTGCGGTACCACGCGTCCGGAATTCATATTTGATGTACTGGAGACACCACTGCGAGACCTAAGCGGTGACGTCATCTACGAAGAGAATGCCAGAGGCCAGCTCATTGCCTCCCGCCGGTATTCTCCTGATTATTGGCGGGATAAGTATGAATCTTTCCGTCTGATCCAGGAGATGCGACAGGTATCGGTTGTCCAACCCGGAACGACCGCGCTACCGATTCCATCCGCTAAACGACAACCAGTCCGATGGCGAGACGAGTGGGTAAAATTCCGAACGATCTTCAAGCGGGCTTTTGTCAGTAAGCTGAGGAATCGCACGAACCTTTGGACAACAATTTTCGAAGCGCCGTTATTAAGCGCGCTGATAGGTTTCGTGCTGCGCTACGCCGAGAACAGGGGCTATGACTTTGAGCACGCCTTCCACATCCCAACGTATCTTTTCCTGTCGTTGGTTGTGGCAATGTTCTTGGGGCTGACTAACAGCGCCGACGATATCATTCGCGATCGGACGATTCTGCAGCGAGAACGGAATCTCAACATCCATCTACCCTACTACGTCGTCTCTAAGTTTATTACCCTGTCTCTGTTCGCAGTCATCCAGTCCGCTCTCTTTATCGTCATTGGCAACACCATTCTCGAAATCCGCGGCATGTTCTGGCCCTACGTCTGGTTTATCGGCGCCACCGCGGTTAGCGGGGTCGCCGGAGGTTTGCTAATTTCGGCTTTGGTTGATGACGCTAAGACTGCGTCTAACATTGTGCCTCTGGTTCTAATTCCTCAGATCATTTTGGGAGGAGCGCTCATTAAATACGAGGAGATGAATCGCAACCTCGATTTTATCTATGCTCTGACGCGTGACCGGATGGCGCAAAAAGCGGTCACCACTGGGAAGGTCAAGGGACAGAATGTGGAGGTACCGCTGATTTGCGAATTGATTCCAATGCGCTGGTCTTATGAGGCTCTTATAGATGCGCAAGCAAAGTTGAATCCGTTTACCCGGCGCCAAGATTTGCTGAGTGCGAAGATTGATGCTCTGGCCCGCGCGCCAAAGCTGACCAGCGGCGACGAAGATAAACTCGAAGATCTAAAGGAAGCTCTGGCCATACTTTCGGGGCTCGGAGGGAAAGATTCCGGCGAGATCAATCACCGGCTTCACCAGATTGATCAGGTCTTAGCGGGCAAGTCATTAGATGAAAACGATTTCGATCGGCGCGCCAACGTAGTCACCGCAGAACAGCTTTTCCAAAACAAGAAAATCTCGGACATGTTGGTGGATGCCGAGATGAAACAGCGAGATTACACGGCGAAACAGCGCAACGTATTTTTTGGCCCCGATAAGATCTTTTTCGGTCACACGATTAGTGTGTTTCTGTTCAATTCAATCGTGATCAACGGGTTCACATTTCTGTTCCTGGTATTGCTACTCGGGCGTTTGCATCGACAGCTGAGGATCGGGTGAGGAAACGCGGGTCAGTTTTTTGTCCCGAAGGGGCTGTTGGACTTATCCCGAAGGGATAACAGGACTCAGCCTGGGGTTTTAACCCCAGTAACACGTCCACCTCGAGGACCCGCCCTGAGAGGGCGGTAGACAAGTCGTTCCGGATCTCGTTCGGTGCCCGGTGGATAGCACGTTACTCTGCCGCCCCTTCGGGGCGGACCACTATTTTATCGCCACCTGGGGTTAAAACCCCAGGCTGAGTCCTTTCATCCCTTCGGGATACCTCCGAAACCTCCCGTAGGGACAATAGAATTGACTCCGATGTGTTCGCAGGACTCACCGAACGAAGAACAACGCTTGAGCAAAAAATCCGACTCCGATGATCCCAACTGCCAAGCTTGCCAACCAAAATGACTTTCGCCTGATCAGCACAGAGATAGCGCCAACGGCAATGGCGATTTGGAAAAGGGTCACGCTACCGGCCAATCCTTCGTGCGTCCGGAGAAGGTGCTGAGATTCCTTCTCTAAACGTTCCGCCTCCTTACGGATTTCCTCTTTTTCTTTTTCGTATTGAGCCAGCTTAGCTTTATCGGCATCTACCACCGGTTTATCTAGCGCTGCCAAAATATCGGTTTTCCCAGCCAACTGAGCTTCCTTGATGCTTTTCGACTGGTAATAGCTCCATTGGTCTGACGACTCTATCTGCGAAATAACTGCTTCGTTGGCATTATGCCCAGCCAAGAGAGAGGCCACCGCAGCGAGCGCTGCTAACAGAGCCGAGCTCAGGGCTACGCCCAGAATCCATTTTTCGGTGCTGTGCTCAGCGTGTTCCTTGATATGCTCGTGCAGATGTTCGGTAGGAACTTCGGGTTCTTCCATAGCGGGGTTTGCAGTTAACCGTTAGCGATTAGCCGTTAGACGGTGGCCTCGGGCATAAAGATTCCGCGTCGGGCCGAACCGCAAACTGTAAACCGCAAACACCCAACAGTTAACTCTTAGCCGTTACAACGTCGATCACAAACATATCGAAACCTGGTCCTGTCTTAGTGTCCGGCAGCTCCGGCCGGAGGCGGGCCTTTCGCTCTCTTGAAAAGGAGAATGATCGGTACCAGCAATAAGCAGATGGGCACCAGCATTCGGAATTGCTCGATATATGCCCACAACCCAGCCTGCTGCTGGACCATCTGATTAATCATGCCATAGGCTTGAGACTGGCTAGCCTGGCCAGTTTGAGCAGCTAACGCGTGCTGCAAAGTGGAAAGCTCAGTTCGAAACGGAGCATCCAAATTGGTCAGGTGTCCGACCATCAGCGCTTGATGCACTTGAGTGCTCCGTGTAACCAAAGCAGTCACGAGCGAGATACCGACCGAACCTCCCAGGTTTCGTACCAGGCTGGTTAGGCCGGCCGCATCACCCATCTTCTCCCGCTGAATGGTCGCCACCGAAAACGTAGTCATCGGAACGAAAATCGATGTAATGGCGAAGCCGCTTATAATGATCGGGACGAGCACTGTCTCGGGGGACATATTAAGGTTAACGCCACCAAGCAGGAACATAGTAAGCCCGAGAATCACTGCGCCTTGAGCCATCCACAGCCGACCGTCGATTTTGCCGAGCACATGCCCGGCGACAATGCTACCGATGATAGCCCCGATGCCCCTTGGACTCATTATCAAGCCCGCCTGTAGAGATGGATACCCCAGCAACAGTTGCAGAAACTGCGGCAGAACTGCGGTCGTGCCGTAGAGCACAGCTCCCACGCTAAAGTTCAAGACCACCCCAATCGCCAGATTGCGGTCTTTGAGGATTTGTAGATTTACGATCGGATGATCTCTGGTGAGCTCCCATACCAGAAAAACGATAAATCCGACAATCGCGAGAAAGGCCAGCCACTGGATGAACTTGGATGAAAACCAGTCTTCATCCTGACCTTTATCGAGCAGCACTTGGAGACATCCGATCCATAGGGCGAGGAAACCGAACCCCGCAAAATCGATTTTTCCGGCCTTAGCATTTTTGAGGTAAGGCGGATCTTCCAGAAACCGGAGGCACATGAAAATGGCCGCCACGCCGATAGGAAGATTGATATAAAAGACCCAGCGCCACGAATAATTGTCGGTAATCCAGCCGCCCAACGTTGGGCCTAAGATCGGGGCAACGACCACGCCCATCGCGTACACGGACATGGCCAATCCTCTCTTTGCAGGTGGAAACGTTTCGAGCAGAATGGCCTGCGCTACAGGTTGCAAAGCGCCTCCGCCTGCGCCTTGCAAAATCCTGGCAACGATCAGAAACCCCAGGCTATTGGCTACCCCGCACAAAGCGGAAGCGATCGTAAAAATCGTGATGCACGTTATCAAAAAACGGCGCCGCCCAAAACGACGTCCCAACCAGCCGGTCGCGGGCAAAATCACCGCATTGGAAACCAAATAGCTAGTGAGAACCCACGTGGCTTCGTCGGTGCTCGCGGACAGGTTGCCGGCAATGTGAGTGAGTGAAACATTCGCCACGGAGGTATCAAGCACCTCCATGAAGGTGGCTGACATCACGGCCGCCGCTATTAGCCAGGGATTCGCCGCCGGCTTCCATGGCTGGGCCGTTGCAACTGGAGTTTGATCCGGCACTGTCGGCTACGCGGGTTTTTTGATTTTAGGAGGCCGGGTTCCCCACCACAGAATGGCTAATACAACAGCCGCAACCAGGATCGCCACCGTCAACAACTGCAGAGGTGAGTAATAGAAATCCTGGACCTTGACCGTAGGCACGACTGATTCGCCCGGACCGAGCGGCAAACCAACCTCGGGGGCATGATTGAACAAGATCTTAACCGGGATGCGTTGCACCACCTTAACGTAGTTGCCCGTCGCATTCTCTGGCGGCAACAGACTGAACGCAGCTCCGCTACCCATTTGGATACTATCAACGTGTCCTTCAAATTTTTGCCCACCCAGGGGGTCTACCTCGATTTCAACCGGCTGACCAGGGCGCATCAACTTGACTTGGTTCTCTTTAAAGTTGGCGGTCACGTAAATTTCCGATGGCACTAACGCCATTAGAGATTGCCCCAGCTGTACATAGTCTCCCGGTTCAACTGACTTGCGGGTAACGCGACCAGTCTCGGGCGCGTAGACTTTCGTATACGAATCATTCAGCTTAGCGGAATCGAGGTTGGCGTCGTTCTCCTGCACCTGTGCCAGAACATACTGAAGCAACGCCTCAAATGTGCGGACCTGTGCTTCGCCTACCGCCAATTGCGCTTCTGCGGCTACGACCTTTTTCCTGGCTGAATCCAGGTTGGCCTGTGCTGCCCGGTCTGCAACCTGTGAGTGCACCAGATCCTGAATCGACACTACGTGCGTCTTGTAGAGATCCTGCTCGCGCCGCAGATCGTCTGAGGTTTGATCCGCTTGCGCTTGGGATGCTTGCTGATCCGCCTTGTCTTGGTCAATGGTGGCTTGGAGACTGCTCACGTTGGCGACCTGTTGTTCCACCGAAGCTCGCGCGGCCTCTCCTTCCGATTTCACACTATCCACGGCAGCCTGCTTTTGCTTCAACTGCGCGTCATAGTCTCGAGGATCAATCTCGACTAGCAGATCCCCTTTATTTACCAGCTGATTGTCTCTGACCGGAACTGACTCGATCTTCCCAGCAATCTTCGGTGCGACTTCGATGCTGTGCGCAGCAATAAATGCATCATCAGTCGACTCATAGCTCGCGGCGTGTGCAAAGTAGTAAAGACCAGCTGCCGCCACAACAAAAACGAGGCCAATACCGACCATCGTTCGGATAAATCGCTTTCCCAGCCGGTCCCGGAGCGTTGCCCGGCGAGCGCGGTCTGGTACGGCCTTGGGAACGTCCTGTGTCGTCTCCCGATAGTTCTCTTCCAGTGTCTGGGGCATGGCGAGCGTTCTCTCCTTTAAGATTTGATGCCTTGGTAGAAGATCTCCGTAACTCCCTTAAGATGCGCCGCGACGGACTCCTCATCATCGCCATAGGCTGTGTGCCGAAGCATCGCGCATTGGAGTGCGTCTCGAATGAAATCAGCGGCCGAAGAAAGATCCAATCCCTTTCGCACGAGACCGGCATCTTGCGCTTGTTGCAAGCTGGCAACAAACATCGCTTTCCGTTTTAACATGAATTCCTGAAGGGTCTGGCGAGTGGTTTCGGGCAAAAGCCGCGCTTCGCTAATGAATGCTCGCACGATGGCTTCTTTCCCGCGCACCAGCGCATAAGCCTCGCGTACATAGCGTTCTAGGCGGCCGAACAGATCTTTCTGCCAGTCTTCATCCGGCTGCATCAGGGTGTCTAACGAGGAGCAGCTATGCTTAAGGGTCGAATGCAACAGCTCTTCCCGGGTATTAAAGTGGCGGAAGATCGTGACTTCATTGACATCCGCTTCCCGGGCAATCTCCCGAGTAGTCGCTCCCTGAAAACCGTCCCGAGAGAAGATCCGTACGGCTGCGGCCAAAATGCGATTTCTGGTAAGATCGACCGACTCGCTTTGGGCACGGGATCGTCTAGAGCTCAAGCCATCCTCCATGCAAGTACATACTTGCATCATCGGTTGAATGCAAGCACCTACTTGCATCGGGTCGACGCCGTGTGCGGCGAGCGACGTGCCCCCAAGTTTTGGCTGCTTAGCTTCGGCCAAAGAAAGAACCAGAGCCTCTTTCTATTCCTTCCCGTCAGAAAATGTGGATTCTGCTCTCGTGGCATTACGGTTTTCATAAACTCAGTGGAAAAGCTGTCATCACTCGACCGGCTGTTATCCCCGGCAACGATTTGCCAACCGAGGACCAACAGCCGGAATGTAATGCAAGCACTTACTTGCTATCATTTAAATTGCAAGCGTTTACTTGCAAAAAGTCGTGAAATTGGTGCCCGCGCGCCTCAGGATTATGGTATAGAGGGGCCCAACGCCTGGAGGGGAGCCGCTTTGTAGAATGGCAGCTCTGTCAGTTAGCAACAGGCGGCTCCCGGAAGCGGCTCCAGGTGACGCAGTTCTATCGGCGTCGTCCGAATCAGCAGCGCCACCCAACCAGAAGCGCTGAGTGAAAACACACAATCGGTCGTTCCCGGGAGCCGCCTGCTGCTAACTCATAGAGCTGCCGTCCTACAAAGCGGCTCCCCTCCAGGGTCATGGGGATTCGTGACCGCGTGGACGCAATAGGACGCGCAGTGATATTGGCACCTTTTTCGAGGACGACGACGATTGCGAGTGCGGTCAGGGGAACCCTCTTCTAGCTTCTAGCTCCTGGTCTCTCAGGCCCTCCGAATACCCTGGAGGAAAATCGCGACGACGGTATGAAGATAAGTGTCCACAGAGTAGGCACCGGTACCGTACATAGTGTGACGAAGCATTCCCGTATGGACGGTATCGCGCAAAATATCTACGGCACAGCCGAGGTCGACGTCCGGATTGACATAGCCTGCCTTCTTGGCCGCTTCCAGCCGTTCAATCAATGCGGCCCGCACAGGAGCCATTTTCGTGAGGAGAGTTTCGCGAACGGCGGGAGGAAGGATTCTCCCCTCACCCACAACGGCTCTGACTAGAGCCTCCCGATCCAACAGCTTCTCGTAGTATTTGCGAACGTAGTCTTCCAATTGCCCCGGTAGATCCCGTTCCCATTCGCTGGTTGGGCCAATTAGCTCTTCCGGAGCCATGGAGCGACAAAGAATTGTGTCACGCAGGAGGTCGTCCCGGGTTCGGAAATGCCGAAAAAGCGTTACTTCATTGACTCCGGCTTCGCGGGCGATCTCGCGCGTAGTAGCCCCTTGAAACCCGTCCCGGGAAAAGACCCGCTCGGCAGCTTCGAGAATGCGTTGACGCGTGAGGTCTCCGTAGGAGCGCGTGCGCGGTGTTGGATTTGGATTCGAATTAACGATGCAAGTATATACTTGCAATTGGCATCTAACGCAACCGGTTGCTAACGCTTCGCGGTTAAATGTTCACGGTTCGCCGTTCCCAGTTCGCGGTTTGCGCCGCCCTTTAACGACTATCACAATGGCCGTATAGGCCAACGGGACGGCGACCAGACTGCGAACAGTGAACTGCGAACTGTGAACTGTGAACCTCCATGTGCTATAAGGTTAGCAGTCATGAATCCGCGGCGTGCCTCTCGGCAACGAGAAACAGCAGAAACCTCGATCAGCGTTGAGCTTGTGCTTGACGGTTCTGGAGCTGGAAACATTGATACGGGAATTCCGTTCTTTGATCACATGCTGGTTTTGTTGGCCAAGCACAGCCTCTTTGACCTGACCATCAAGGCTAAAGGGGATCTAGCCGTGGACTTCCATCACACGGTTGAGGATACCGGGATCGTGTTGGGAGCAGCGTTGTCTGAGGCTCTGGGCGGAAAAACCGGAATCAGGCGTTACGGATGGGCCCGGATACCGATGGACGAAACTCTCGCGGGAGTCGCTGTTGATCTCAGCGGGCGACCGTTTCTTGAATTTCGGGCACCGGCCCACGTTGAACCGATCGGCACTTTCGACTTTGGACTAGTGGAAGAGTTTGCTCGGGCTTTTGCGATGTCTTCGGCGATGACTTTGCATGTCGAGGTTGAATACGGCAGAAATAATCACCACATTGCGGAAGCTATATTCAAGGGACTGGCGAGGGCTTTAGATATGGCATGTCAGATAGATCCACGCGTAACCGGAGTGCCGAGCTCAAAAGGTAAACTTTAAACCTGCACCGTCCCGGACATTGGAGACTTGCACCAATCCGGGTCGCAGAAATCAACGAGCTAGTGAACCTAAGACCAAGCCTCGGACTAATTGACTACGGGTCTGGCAACCTGCGTAGCGTCAGCAAAGCGCTGGAAGCCGCGGGAGCCCAGGTTACGCGTCTTGAACGCGGTCCGATTGCGAACGGTTTCGATGCGATTGTCCTGCCTGGGGTAGGAGCTTTTGGAGATTCTGTCAGCCAGCTGAAAGAACGCGATCTCTTCGGTTCTCTCCAAAAATGGATTGAGGGTGGCGGGCGTTTTCTCGGCGTTTGCCTCGGTTTCCAATTGCTATTCGAAGCGAGTGCGGAATCACCGGGTGTGGCTGGCTTAGGTATCTTTCGTGGCCAAGTTAGAAAATTTCCTGCGGGCACGGTGAAGGTTCCTCAGATCGGTTGGAACTCGGTAACCTGGACCGAGCATGCCCGGGCGCTATATGGCAATCTTCCTCTTGATCCCTTCTTTTATTTTGTCCATTCGTACTACCCGGAGCCGACTGATGAATCCATCGTCGCCGGATATACCGAATACGGGGAACGTTTCGCTGCCGCGATTGCGACCAAGAATTTACTGGCCACCCAGTTTCACCCGGAGAAGAGCCAGGAAACTGGCCTACTACTGCTCCGTCAATTTTTGGAGACACTATAATGATTATTTTACCCGCGATCGATCTGTTTGAGGGTCAGGTGGTACGTCTCCGCCAGGGAAAATTGGAAGAAAAAACCGTCTACCCAGGAGATCCTCTGTTCTACGCGACGCGCTGGGAAGAAGAAGGGGCGAACTGTCTCCACATCGTGGACTTGGAGGCGGCCTTTACCGGAGAACAGCGAAACCTAGGGTTAATCAAGGAGCTCGTCAGATCATTAAACATCCCCGTGGAGGTAGGCGGTGGTATTCGGTCATTCAAGGCCGCCGAGACGCTCCTGGAGGCCGGAGCTGCCCGGGTAGTGATCGGAACAAAAGCGGTTGAAGACCCTAAATTCCTGCATGGCCTGGTGGCAGGCTTCGGTGGCGACGCGATTGCAGTGGGAGTAGACGCTCGAGAGGGCAAGGTCGCAGTGAAAGGATGGGCAGAAGTAACTCATCTGGATGCGCTTGAATTCATCAACCAGATCTGCAAAATCGGTGTCGGCACGATCATTTTCACTGATATTGCCACGGACGGAATGCTATCTGGTCCGAGTTTCGGCGCGCTTGAAGCCATTCTTCGAACGGCCAAGTGCCAAGTGATCGCCAGCGGAGGCGTCGCCACTATCGAGGACGTCAGGCGTCTTGCATCGTTGCCCGGATTGCATGGGACGATTATTGGGAAAGCCCTGTTTGACGGGACAATCGATTTAAGTGAAGCGGTCGCAGTGGCGAACGCTGCCTCGGACGCCAGGGGAGCTGTTTAAGGGTTCTAGGTTCTAGGTTTTAAGTTGGAGGTTGTAGGTTGCCGGCTGAACGCCGAAAACCCTGGAGCCCGCCTGGCATACGACGCCGACCTTAGCGCGCGCAATCATCCTGCTATCGCTCGATGAAGCACACCCGAATGAGCGGCGGCGCTCCGATCGTTGTACGTTGGCCGACTATCTGCCGGCGGTTCTGGGCGATCTTTGCAAATCGATCAGGTCGGCCATTATGCTCAACGTCTCCCGGCGAATCGCATCGGCATCAGGGCTATTTCCGTTTTCTTCACCGATTAGATCATCCTCAGGAGTCGGAGAGGCCTTCGCATCCTTATTTGCAGCCGGCAACGCTTCCTTGGGCAAGAGTTTCAACTGAGGTTTATTCAGGTCCGCCAAGGTCAGCTCGTAGCGCTTGTCCTGAAGCTGTGAATCGATCTTCTTTTCGTCGGTCAATTCCTTCTGCTTGCGGTCGTTGTCCTCATCTAACTCGTCCCGGCGAATTTTTTCATTGAGCGACAGACGATTCGTTTTCAGGCGATCCTTCAAAATCTTCATGTCCGCCGTAACATCTTGGAGCGCCGCATCCTGGTTGACGCGATTAGTAGAGCGTTTACGGAGGTCATCGATGAAAAGAGGCTTCCGGTTATTTGCCAAGTCGATAGCGGCAGGCTCAACTTCATCGTAGGGCAAAGGATGCTCCAAAGACGCTTCCCCGATCTCAGAATTGTCCGTGAGCGAGGGTAAAACGAGATCAGAAATCACACCGCGCAGCTGAGTCGAACCGCCTGCGACTCGATAGAATTTTTGCACGGTCAATTTAAGAGCCCCGGCATCGTTGCTCGAACCACCAAGCAGAGGCATGAATCTCCCGAGCTCGAGCAGAGTCTGCACGGTTCCTTTTCCAAAAGTGCTGGAGTCACCAACAATCACGGCTCTCCCGTAGTCCTGTAGGGCCGCCGCGAAGATCTCGCTGGCCGAAGCGCTGAGCCGATTGGTGAGAACAATGAGAGGACCGCTATAGAGGACCCCAGGGTCTTGATCCTTCAACACTTGAACGTCCCCGTTCGCGTCCTTCACTTGAACCACCGGTCCCTGATTAATGAAGAGCCCCGTCATTTTTATCGCTTCATCCAGGGAACCACCGCCGTCATGCCGCAAATCAATTACCAAGCCTTGGATGCCTTCATGTTCCAATCTTTTGATCAAAGCAGCCACATCTCGTGATGTGCTCTTTCCGGTCCGGGACCGTTCCATGTCTTGATAGAACGAGGGCAACGTGATCCACCCTAATTTCTCAGCCGTTCCATCCGGGAGGTCCTTTTCAATCAATTCGGCTTTGGCTTCTTGTTCCGTCAGTTTTACGTCGTCGCGAACGAGCTCAACAATCTTTCTCTTGGAAGGGTCAGCGCTATTGGCCGGGACAACCATTAACCGGACCACGGAGCCTTTTTTGCCTCTGATCAATTCCACCACTTTGTCGATCTTCATATCGACGACGTCCACAAACGAATCCTTGCCTTGTCCGACGGCAGCGATGCGGTCTCCGACGGTGACTTTCCCGCTCAACTGCGCCGGCCCACCAGAGATTAATCGTTCGACTTTAGCGTAACCGTCTTCCGACTTAAGCTCAGCGCCGATGCCGGTTAACGACAGGCGCATGTTGATCTCAAAACTCTCCAGATCTGATTTACCGAGGTATTCGGAGTGCGGATCATACGTTTGCGCCGCGGCATTCAGGAAAAGCTGGAGCACATCGTTGTCATCTCGTTCAGCGAGATTCTTTAGCAGCTGATCGTACCTCTTTTCTACAACCTTGGGTCCTGGCTCCAGCGCCAGCTTGTTGAGCTTTTCTTGCAACAACTCCCCTTCAACCCGATCCCGCCACAGGCTGTCAGCTTCCGCAGCGTTCGCCGGCCAAGGCTCTTTGTGCCGATCCAGCGCCACAGCCTTGGTGCTCTTAAAACTATAATCCTGCTTCAGCAGTTCTTTAATCTTGGCGACGCGATCCGTGACGCGAGTCTTGAACAGATTGTAGATATCCCGCGCCGGCTGGACATTTCCAACCGTCAGGTCCTGATCCAGGGTTGGCCCATATTTCCGATAAATTTCGTCGATGTCCTCTTGAGTAAAAAACAGCTTGGTGTAATCAAGGTCCTCCAAATACGTATCCAGGATCTTCTTGGCCGTAGTATCATCAAGTTTCTGTCGGCTGTAATGGGCTTGTTCGAGGAGTCTGGCGACGGTAATCGCAATTTGCCGCGAATCCGCTGAACTCTGCTTAAGTTGGCCGATGCTACAATTGGTGGCGCACAGAACCGATAGCCCAAGGAAAGCAACGCTTGTTATTTTCATGCGGCGAGCACAGAACGAATTGACAGGAGAATTACGAAACACCATTTTGCGAGCTCGCGTACACGGGCCCTTACAGAGCTTTCCCTCAATATGTCCGAGTTTCAAACCTTTATTGGTGGTATCTTTGACACGAATGCCTACTTAGTCAAAGCTCCGGCAGGCGAAATTCTGTTCGACGCGCCCACGGGGACATTAAATTGGTTGGAAGAACGGAACATCGTTCCTCAACTGTTACTGATCACCCACGGCCACATCGATCACATCGACGATGCAGCTAAAATTAAGAGGCGATACAACTGCCAGGTCGGTTACCATGCTGACTCCGTGCCGTTAATCACTGATCCATCATTTTTTAAACAATTCGGGTTTTTCCTCGAGACAGAGCCGGTCGAACCGGATTTCCTGATCGGCGAAGGCAAATCCCAAGACTTCCTCGGTTCGCTTTTCGACGTGTTGCTGGTTCCAGGCCATTGTCCGGGAAGTCTCTGCTTCTATTCTCCTAAACAGAACCTGCTAATTGGCGGCGACGCACTATTCGCCGGGAGTATCGGTCGAACAGATCTCCCTGGAGGAAACCACGCCGAACTGATCGAGAACATTGTTAAAAAAATTCTGGTTCTGCCCGATCAGACCATGGTGCTCTCAGGGCATGGCCCCGAGACCACGATTGGGGAAGAAAAACGTCACAACCCGTTCTTGCAGGGCTAAGGGTTGGGGTTGGCGGTAGCCGGTTGTGGTTGGTCGTTGAGACCCTTTCTTTCATTGAACCAGGGCTAAGACTAGCTGGCCTTCTGCCACCGGTTCACCTTTGCATGTCGCCCGGACCGCGCATTGGGCAAGGCCATTCATTTCGCTCAAACACTCAGCAAAAAGATCCACTCGCTCCTCCGGCCGGACCGGGCGCAAAAACTTCATGGCTCTGATCGCTGTCAAAAGAAACATTTTGCCAGGTGCTCCGATCGCGATACCGGCAGTCTGGGCTAGGGCTTCGGCAATCAGCACACCAGGGATAATTGGATTCCCCGGAAAGTGTCCCTCTAAAAATGGTTCCTGGGGAGAGAAACGTTTAACCGCGCAAGCACTACGGCCTGCCTCAATCGACGTAACCTCATCGATAAAGATGAAAGGCGGCCGATGGGGCAGCCCCAGTTGAATCGGATCCATGCCACCATGGTCGCGCGAGGAAACGGAAAACGCACGCACTCTCGCGCCTGCCGAGAACCTTTGAGAGCCGGTTGCCGCGCTCAGCAGGTTTGGCCATTTGCAACACCCAGCGCCAGGGTCGAGAATATTCTGTGGTTGTCCCAATGCTCGCTGAGAGGTTTCGCGCCGATTTTCCTATCCTCGATCAAACCGTTAACGGACATCCCCTGGTTTATCTGGACAACGCCGCCTCTACCCAACGACCGGCCAGCGTCATCAACGAAATCAACCGGTATTACCGGGAAGACCATGCCAACGTCCATCGGGGCCTTCACGCGCTTAGCACTCGAGCAACCACGCTTTACGAAAATGCTCGGCAACGGGTCGCTGATTATCTAAACGCGGAACAAGCCGAGTGCATTATTTTTACGCGGGGCACGACCGAGTCCATTAACTTAGTCGCCAGTTCGTGGGCCGGAAACGAGCTGAGAGCAGGAGACGGAATCCTGCTCACGGAAATGGAGCATCACGCCAATCTAATTCCTTGGCAGATCGTTGCGAAAAAGGTCGGCGCGAAGCTACACTTCCTGCCGGTGACAGGAGACCAGGGCAAAATCGATTGGTCGCAACTCGATAGCATCCTGACGAGTCATCCCATCCGGATCGTTGCCTTAACCCATATCTCAAATTCACTCGGTCGAATTAACCCGGTAACGGAAGTCTGCCGAATCGCGCGCAAACACGGCGCCGTGACATTAGTCGACGCCGCCCAGAGCGCCGGGCACATGCCCCTTGATGTCAAAGCCATCGATTGCGATTTCCTGGCATTTTCCGGGCACAAATGCTGTGGACCCACCGGTATCGGTGTTTTGTACGGGCGAAAGAGTTTGTTGGATACAATGACGCCGTACCAGACCGGGGGTGAGATGATCGTCAGCGTTACTTTTGAAGGAGCAGAGTGGAAACCTCCTCCCCATCGGTTTGAGGCCGGCACACCTCATATTGCCGGCGCGATCGGGTTAGCTACAGCGCTGGATTACTTGGAGCGAGTTGGGCGAAGCGCCATCCAAGAAAACGATCACTATTTCGGCCAGGTAGCGGCAGCCCGTTTGCGAGAGATCCCGAACCTGCGCGTGTTTGGTCCGGAAGGTGACCGAGCTGGTATCGCCAGTTTTCAACTAGGCAATATTCATGCTCACGACCTCGTCGCCTTCGCAGACCAGAAAGGCATCGCCCTACGCGGCGGACACCATTGCAATCAGCCACTCATTAGAAAGTTGGGATTGAGGGCCACTGCTAGAGCCAGTTTTTATCTTTATAATACGGAGTCGGAACTCGACCGTTTGATAGAGGTTCTACACGCAGCCTCGAAATACTTTGGTGACTAATAAGCTCATTATGGACTTTGACGAGCTGTACCAAGAAATCATCCTGGACCACTCGAAGCGCCCTCGTAACAGCGGGGTATTGCCGCCGCCGGCAACGCGTGGTTCCGGATTCAATCCCGCGTGCGGCGACGAAGTCACCGTCTTCGTCTTGCAGTCGCCAGAAGGGAAGATCGAAACTATTTCTTTCCAGGCGCAAGCATGTGCGATCTGCACCGCTTCTACCTCGCTCATGACGCTTCAGGTGAAAGGAACTACTTCTGAGCAAGCGTTGGCAATACAGAGGCATTTTATCGATTTTCTGACCAAGGACGGCCCAAGCGACGGTCTCGGACATTTACGCGCTCTCGCCGGCGTAAAGAAATTTCCTCAACGCTTGAAATGTGCAACGCTCGGCTGGCATGCGCTTGAAACTGCGTTGAAAGCAGGCGGTTAGAGAGACGAATGGGCGAATGGGCGAGTGGGCGAAACGGCGAATGGGCGAGGCGGCCTGCAGATGTTCCCAAAATTGGTAGGCCGAAAGACAGTGAGGCGAAAAACTCGGCGCGCCGAGGATTATTCTAACTCTCTCAACTGATCCGCGCCGGTTCTCAGCCACGCCGTGCGGATGGCTTTTCGCCCGTTCGCCGTTTCGCCCACTCGCCCTTCCGCTCCTTACACCGTATTCCCCAACTCCTGAGTTCCAACATCGAGCGGGCTTGCCGGCATGGTGCTTGGATGGCTGATAAGGGAGACATGGTTGAGCAACTCTCGGTTTACGCAAAGGAAAACGCGTTCGACTGGCGGCTGTTCGCCAACATGCAGAGCGGCCGCTTTCTCCAGGATGTCTCTCTCGAACTTGGTGTACCGCTCCTTTTGCAGAAGATGCTCGGTCCACGACGGCATCATCATCTCGATGCGGTAGACATTGGCTCTGCCCAAATCCTCGTGGAGGCGCCAGCTATAAGCTCCATTTCGAAGGTGAATGAGACGAACTTCACGAAGCAACCGGATGAACTCCGAGCCGTGCGAACGATTAACTTCGAATTCGTAAGTGATCGAGATCGGCCCGTCGTGTGGCCGCGGGATATGCAACAGCTTGTGGGACATGCCGGTGACCGGCGCAGGAGCGAAATTGAGTTCGCTGACAAAATCGATCGAGAGCGGGATCGACAGCAAAAGGCTTAACAAAAGTAAAGCCGCAGCTACCTCGAGAGTGATCGTCACGCCAATGGTACTGGCTGCAAAGCCCCAGATGATACCACCTAAAGCCATCGCTCCTTGAGAAAACATAATAATGGTGGCGTTCATTCGGCCCCGAGCCCAGTCTGGCATCGCTCGCTGGCTAGCCACCCAAAGCTCCGAAGCCGCCAATGTCCACCCGATACCGGCCACGGCCGCGATTCCCATGAACCAGACGTGATCAAGAACCAGAGCCATCCCGAGATAAACGAGCACCAACAGGACGCTCGAATAAGTAATGATGGCGTTGGATGACAGATGTTCCCGCGCTCTCGGCACGACAAACACGGCGCCGAACACGGACCCCGCGCCCATACAGGTGAACAATAGTCCGAGACTGGAGGGTTCGAACTTTAGCTTCTGCAAACCGACCACCGGAATAAGAGCCGGAATGATACAAATGAAGAGTGAGAACAGAATATTGCGCGCCACGACGACTTGAATACTGGGCGCAAACCGGACGTAGCGAATCGCGGTGGCGAAAGACTCTAAGAAATTCTCCAACGGCAGCTTGGAGGCCGGTTCAACGCGCTTCCATTTAGCGATCGCAAAAATCACCAGCGAGAAACAAACAGCATTGAGACCGAACACCCAGCTCGGAGAAACAAATCGCAAGGCCAAGCCGCCCAGAGCGGGTCCTATGATCCCAGAGACATTCAGCTGGAGACCGCTCAACGTTGAGGCAGAGGGTAGCTCCTCATTTGTAACAATTTCAGGCACTATTGCCGTCCAAGCCGGCGCGTTAAAGGCGAACCCAACTCCGGTCAAAAAAACACAGATCAACACGAGCGCCGGAGTCAGCCAATGAAAGGTAAAAAGTATGGCCAGCACAGCCGCCGTGGCTGACAACCATAGGGTCATGAAGCGCAAAAGCTTGCGCCGGTCCACCATGTCAGCCAATGCCCCGGCAGGCAGAGTAAAGAGGAAAAAAGGCAGAGACGCGACCGTGGACATTAACGAAAGCAGGAACGCCGACGGACTCAGCATGTTCATCACCCAGGTAGCGGCGGTATCATGAGCGCTAATGCAGACGCTTGACGCCAGGCTAGCCACCCAGATCCGGCAATAGGTCGGATTACGAAGGGCGGTAAAGGTGGACGAGTGGTTAGCCATACGTCTAAAAGGGGGGAGTAAGGAAGCGGAAAATAAATTCCACTAGCCCGCATCTTTTGACAAATGCGCTGGCATTTGTCAAAAGATGCGAGCTATGAAAGCAGAATATCGGCTGCGCTCGCTATTCTGCTTCTTATTTGAAGGCCTTTTCGAACTTCAGTCATTGCCATAGCCTGCGCTGCTGGCCGATGCATGCGCATTGGCCAGCAGCGCAGGCTTAGGTGGCAGCGCTTTCCACCGGGTTATCTTCCTGGTCGCCCGGCGTTTCCGACGCCGGCGAGTTCTGCCTGCGCGTCATCAGCTCTCGGTGCGCCGATAGATAGTGCTTCACGACGGGGCCGTCCGACGCCGAGGTATGGAGACTCCAAGTCTGGCGCCAGACCGCCAATTCATTTTTCGTCATCCGCTTATGTTGCTCCAAGTGTTCTGACCAGGAGGAGACCATCATTTCCATACGGAACCGACCCGGCTTCTCTAAGTCTTCATCTAGCCGCCAGCTAAAAGCGCCATTTCTTAGATAAATCAGCCGCATCTCCCGCATAAGGTCGAGAAATTGGCGGCGATTTTCCTGTTCGATCTCAAAGACCATGACCACTACTACCGGACCGTCCGACGGGTCAGGAACGTGCAAAAATCGATGATATTGAGTCGTTAGCGGGGCTGGATCCAGATCCAGCTGCTTGGTAAAATCGATGGAAAGAGGAAAAGCCAGAGATAGGCTAAAGATCAGAAATAGCGCCGCAGCGATCAGAGCAAACTCGATATTGACGCCAGCAGCCAGACCGCCCCAGGTGAGGCCGCCGAGTGCGAGACCGCCTTGGGCAACCATCATATGGGTGGCGTTCATTCGTCCTCGAGCCCAGCTAGGCATCGCTCGCTGACCGGCCACCCAGAGCTCCGAAGCCGTTAGCGTCCATCCCAGACCTGCTAACGCGGAAACGCCCATGAATAAATTGGGGTCTCGGACAAAAGCCATTAATAGGAAAACAAAAGCGAGCAACAGGTTCGCGAGAATAGTCAATGTGTTGGCTGAGAACCTGGCTCGAGCGCGTGGAATCACGATAACGGCACCGAAAACGGAGCCAAATCCCATCGAAGTGAATAGAAGACCCAACTTAGACGAATCCAGGCCGAGTTGTTTAAGACCAACCACGGGTAACAGTGCCGGTATCACCGCAATAAAGACCGAGAAGATAACGTCTCGCACCAGGACGACCTGAATCCCAGGAGCGTATCGGATATACCGGAGCGCGCTGGCTAAGGAATCGAAGAAATTTTCCAGCGGCATCTTAGGTGCGGTGTAGGCGCGCCCCCAACCGGTGAGGCTCAGTAAAAGAGCGAAAAAGCAGATTGAGTTCGCGGCAAAAACAAATTGGGCGCCGAACTGTGCCAGTATCAGGCCCCCAATCGCCGGTCCAATGATACCAGAGATGTTAAGTTGAAGCCCTCCGAGAGTGATGGCAGAGGCTAATTGTTCCTTGGAGACTACTTCTGGAACCAGGGCCGACCAAGCGGGCGCATAAAAACTAAATCCAACACCGATCAGAAAGACAGATAAAAGAATCAGGTATGGGTGAAGCAAGTTTAGTCCTGCTAGGATCGCTAACCCGCCGGCTACGCAACCTAGCCAAATATTCATCGCGCAGAGCATCCGGCGCCGGTCCATCATGTCTGCCAAAGCCCCGGCGGGCAGCGTGAAAAGAAAAAACGGGAGGGACGCTACCGTCGAGATGAGCGAAATGAGAAAACTGGAATGACTCAGTTTGCTCATCAACCAAGTGCTGGCCGTATCGTGCGCCGAAACGCAGCACCCCGATATCACGCTCATCACCCAAAGCCTTTTGAACAGAGGGTTTTGTAATGAAAAAAACGTGGAAGTCTTCGTCATTTAGTACTCTTTGGCCGTTGCCAGTCGAATATCACTCTTTCAACCGCTAGACTCCATGGAAGCCTAAGCCACTTCTGAATCCGGACAAATTGCTATTTAAATCTCAACTACCTTCCGGCTGCGGGCCGAGTGACCGCAGCCTATCCTCTGGAGCGGACTTGCCTGCAAACGAAAAAGAAAACCTTGACTTATTTGGAGCTAACTTATGCCCTTGCTGAATTCCGAGCAGTCGGCCGACTCTCCGGAGGTTCCCCCCATGGTAATTAAACGTTGCCCAAAGATAATCCTCGAAGGCACCCGGCTAACGGGAAAGACCGATCTAGCATTTGCTCTCAACGAGCACCCACGGATCGTCGGAGTCAGAAAGTACCGGTACCACTCACCCATTGTGTCCGCAGAATGGAACGGATTCACTCGAAGTCCCTACGGCGCCAGCCTGATCAATTTCACGCCCTCCTATGAAGAATTGGCGATGGATGCTTACCGCACCTGGGCCAAGCTTTTCGAGCTCTACCGATACTATTCGTGGATTGTCGACCGGTTTCACATCTCAACTCAGGCCTGGCAATCCATCTATGCTAAACGTCACTATGATTTTGCCTGGTTGGAGAAAAGACTCGTGCCGCTCGGGTTCCGTTTGGTCTTTTGCTGGCGACGACCCGACTCCTTCGAAAAAGCCAGACAGCGCCGCCTAACTATCTCGAGCAACCCATCCCAGTACGAAGACCTGGCGATTTTCTCGCGTGAACAAGAAGTGGTCCAAGAACTGTTCGATCGATCGCTGCTCCCGAAGATGGTCGTGGACGTGACCGACAATAACCTGGAACAGATGGTGACTGACGTCGCCGATTGGTTGGAGGCTACCGGCGGTTTGACTGTGCCTGACATGGAGCCGACCGTCGCTGAAGAGAATTTATGACCCGCTCTGTTCTTTGTGCAGTTCTCACGCTCGTATTCGCCCGGCCAGCAGCTGCTTGGGTGAATGGAGAACTTTCCCTATGGATGGACGCAGACCGGGTACCAGCAATGCAAGAAGCCGGACGGAAGTTCGAGCACGATTACGGAATTAAAGTCAATGTCGACGCGACCGAAAACATTCCGAACAATTTCCCTTTAGCCGCTCAATCCAACAAAGGCCCGGATATCGTCATTTTCGCCCATGACAAAGTCGGCGAGTGGGCAGATGGAGGATTGATTGCACCGATCGCGGTACCGGAATCGTATCGAAGCCGATTCGACCCAAAAGCCTGGGAAGCGGTCCAACATCGGAGAGAATATTGGGGTTATCCGCTTTGTTTCGAAGTGGTAGAGCTGATCTATAACAAAAAGCTGGTCCAGGATCCCCCTCCAGCCCAGCTTTCAGACCTGCTCGAAGTCGATAAGCGGCTCAAAACCGAACATCCGGGCGTAGCAACGATCTTGTGGGATTACGACAGTCCTTACTATTCCTGGGGTATCTTTGGCAGCGGGGGCGCGTACGTCTTTGCCAAAACTGACTCGGGCTACGACACCAAGAATATTGGGATTGATACGCCGGGCGCGGTCGATGCGCTTAATCAACTGATCGGGCTAGTCCACGCCGGAGTGTTACCGCGGGCGGCTTCGGTAGCTGGAATGCCTAAACAGATGATGGCGGAAGGAAAACTGGCGATGATGATTTCCGGGCCTTGGGATTGGCCCGATTTAATGAAAAGCGGCATTGATTTCGGAATAGCGCCAATCCCAGGGATACAGGGTGCGCCTGGTAAGGCATTCGTAGGTGTTTCTATCGCCTACATCAATCGAAGCTCGCCCAATGTCGATATCGCCCGCGAATTTTTGGAGCACTACGCCATCACTGATGAAGCTTTGGCAGCAGCTAACAAGCTCAAACCGCTTGGGATCCCTGCGCTAAATTCGCTGTACGAAAGCATGTCGAAAAATGACGCACTGTTGCGTGAAATGAAGGTGTGCGCAGACGACGGCGAAGTTATGCCAAACATTCCTCAGACGGGCCGTTTCTGGTCGGCAATGGGTTCAGCACTCCAAATCGCCACCAACGGTCAAGCGACAGCCGACGCCGCGCTCGCTGAAGCACGGGAAAACATGCTCAAATAAGAAGAGGAGTCAGGGCCGGTCGCGCCGTAGCGTAGCGAAGGAGGGAGTCAGAATTCAGGAGCCAGGAGGATCGGGGTTGAGCACACGCAGGAGGGGAGCCGCTTTGTAATACGGCAGTTCTGTGTGTTTGCAGCCACCGAAAGCCTTCGGGGTAGACAGGCGGCTCCCGGGAGCAGGCCAAGATTACCATCGCACCTGACGTTCGCGCATCTTCGTAAGAATCAATCCCTTCGCAAGCGCTGGGGTTAAGCGAACATGCTGGGTAGATCCCGGGGAGCGAAGGCTTTCGGTGGCTGCAAACGGATAGCGCTGCCATCCTGCAAAGCGGCTCCCCTCCAACCGTGCGCGATGATCACCCTGCCCCCTCGCTCCAGGATTCTGGCTCCTGACGCCTAGAAAAATTCCTTTGCGCAAAGATGCGGAGATTGTCTTACTGGTTACAATACTACTGAATACCGCTATGCTCGGATAACGGTTATAGGTTTTAAGTTGTAGGTTCTAGGTTGGACGTTTAGGTCGCGATTCGCCTAGCGGGCAATGCAAAACTCCGAACTTAAAACCTATAACTTAAAACGTATAACCTAAAACTGACATGAAGGCCCTCGTCTACGACGCACCCAAGAAATTCGAATACCGCGATGTCCCGGAGCCGGAATTGGAGCCGGACGAGATCTTGATGAAGATCCAGGCCTGCGGTCTTTGCGGCACCGATCTGCACATCCACGAAGGCGAGTTTGCACCTCGTTTCCCTCTCATCCCTGGTCACGAGTTTACCGGCACAGTAGCGGCAACCGGGTCGGACGTGAAGGACCTACCGCTAGGGCAGAGGGTTGTAGCCAACAGCAACAAGGCGTGCGGCCATTGCTTCTACTGCGTCAGAGGCGACGCGCTTTTGTGCGAAAATTTGGAAGCCTACGGGGTCACTCGGAATGGAGGGTTCGCCGAGTACATGAAAATAAAAATTGATCGGGTATTCCCCATTTCGCACCTTTCCGCGCGCGAAGCGGTAATGGTTGAACCGACCTCCTGTGCACTCCACGGAATGGAAGTGTTGGATATGGAGCCGGGGAGTGACGTCCTGATCTTTGGGGCGGGGCCTACTGGCCAAGTATTGGCCCAGCTACTGAAAATGAACGGCGCCGCCACGCTGACCGCGGCTGCTCCCGCCGGCCCGAAACTCGATCTAATGGGCCGGTTAGCCGCGGACCATGTAGTTCCGATGGATCGTAAAGATCCGAACGTACATCAACGCCGCCTGCAAGAGCTGGCTCCCAAAGGCTTCGACTATGTCATTGAGGCGACCGGTGCGCCATCGGTCTGCGAGGAGGCGCTAAATTTTGTTCGTCGGCGTGGCACCCTCCTGGTTTATGGTGTTTATCCGGAGAAAGCCTCCGTCAGGTTTGACCCATTCGATGTATTCCGTCGAGAGATCACGATTAAAGGCTCATTCGCACAGATCGATTCTTTCCAGCGAGCTTTGAATTACTTGGAGAACGGAAGGATTCAGGTGAAGGAAATTGTCACGCAGGAGATTCCGTTGAAAGACTGGGGAAAGGCGCTGGACCTGGCGTGGTCGCGGCAAGGAATAAAGACGGCGCTAGTGCCATAGCCAGTCCTATTCTAGAAGCGGTAGCGGCCCGTCCTCTAGGGACTTTACTGGGACTAACTGACGTTTAGCTACCATCGTGTAGTCCCGAGCGAACAACGAATAATCTGCCTTGCGGCTGCGGTAGGCCGTGTTAATCATTCCTCTCCCTTAAACCAGCTCGGGTGGTGAAATGGCAGACACGTACGTTTGAGGGGCGTATGCCGCAAGGCGTGGGGGTTCAAGTCCCCCCCCGAGCACCACTTAATCGTGTCCCAGATTTTGGGCAATTGGTTGCCTTAGCCGCATGTTAAGCTTTAGCCGCGTTACCGTCTCATTACCGAACCGGCCTTACGACGTTGTCATCGGCGCGGGAATCCTGGAACAGGTGGGCTCGCTATTACGAGAGCTGGGCCTTAGCCGACCAGTGGCAGTGGTCACTGATGAGCGGGTCGAACGACTTTACGGGGACAAACTGATTGGTGCGTTAACTGCCACGGGGTTTTCCGCCAGCCTACATATCGTTGCCGGCGGTGAACCAGCTAAGTCGTTCGCCACTGCTGAGGAGGTCTGCGAAAGCCTCGCCCGGTCCGGCGTTGATCGGTCGAGTCTAGTCCTCGCGCTAGGTGGCGGAGTCATCGGCGACTTGGCAGGTTTTGTCGCATCCATTTTCGCGCGCGGCATTCCTTACGTGCAAGTCCCCACTACGGTGATGGCTCAGGTCGACAGTTCGGTCGGGGGCAAGACGGCTATAAACCTCAGCGCCGGTAAAAACCTGGTGGGTTCTTTCCATCAACCCGCGCTCGTGGTTGTCGATACCGATACCTTAAGCACACTGGGTGCTAGAGAGAGGAATGAAGGATTCGCGGAAATCATCAAATACGGTGTTATTGCCGACCCTTCACTGCTCAAGGACATCCGGGACGCCTCTGAACCGCGTTTGGTCGGCATTATTGAGCGATGCGTCCAAATCAAGGCTCAGATCGTTGCTGCAGACGAGAGAGAAGAGTCCGGGAAACGGGCGCTCTTAAATTTCGGTCATACCATCGGTCACGCCATCGAATCCGCTGCCGGCTATGGCAAACTGCTTCATGGCGAAGCGATCAGCCTGGGGATGCGCGCAGCCGGCTGGCTATCCACGAAATACGCTGGTCTGCCTGGTGAAGATCACCAACGCTTGATTCATTTATTAAACGAACTGAGCCTGCCCGTAGTCCTGCCTGAAGAAATTACGACCGCCGGAGTCATGGAAAGAGTTTTCACGGACAAGAAGTTCCACCGAGGTCAGATCCGGTTCGTATTGACCTCTAAGTTTGGTTCGGCGTTCGTTTCAGAAAAAATCACGCGAGCAGACCTTGAATCCGCGGTCGAATCCCTGCGAGAATCAATAGTGTGACCCGGAACGAAGCTTGGATCGCGCTGAACATGATGGCGCACGTGGGACCCGTACGGGTCCGTAAGCTTCTGGCAGTCTTTGGAGAACCGCAAAGGATCCTGCAAGCCAAAGCTTCAGAGCTTGGACAAGTCGAGGGGCTACCTCAGAACACCATCGCCGCCCTTTTGAATTGGGAGAATGAGCTTGACCTGCAAGGCGAGCTCGAGAGGATCCGCCAATTTGGGGCGACAGTTCTCACGCAGGATGACCCACTCTATTCTCCGCTGCTGCGAGAGATTTATGATCCTCCCTTAGTCCTGTACGTCTGGGGCAAACCTGAGGAGCGCGATCACAACGCGCTCGGCATGGTTGGTTCCCGGCGAACGACGCACTACGGTCTAGAGTGTGCCAAACGGCTTTCCTACCAAGTCGCTTACTCGGGAATTACCGTGGTTAGCGGTCTCGCTCGAGGTATCGACACCGCAGCTCACCAGGGAGCTCTAGCCGCCAAAGGACGGACTATTGCGGTGCTAGGGACCGGGCTGAACCATCTCTACCCCGATGAAAATCGAGCGCTAGCTGAAAAAATCGCCAATTCCGGCGCCGTGATCAGCGAATTTCCCATGGACACGACCCCCGACCGGCAGACCTTCCCAATGAGAAACCGGATCATCAGCGGCTGGGGGTTCGGACTTCTGGTAGTAGAAGCGGGCGCTAATAGCGGCGCGTTGATCAGTGCATCCCAAGCAACCGACCAGGGACGTAACCTCTATGCCGTGCCCGGTCCGATCGACCGGCCGACCTCCTTGGGAACAAATCGGCTGATCCAACAAGGCGCTAAGCTGGTGATCAGTGTTGATGATATTCTCGAGGACCTGCAGAATCTTTTCCCCAGCAAACCACTTCTGACCGCGAGCAAACCACCGGATCTCGAGGGTGACTTGCTCAAAGTCTACGAGTCCATTGAAAGCTCTGAGACGTCCATCGACCGGATTATTGAGGCCTCCGGACTGGCCGCCAATGTCGTAACCTCAGGCTTGCTTCAACTCGAAATGCGCCGGTTAGTCAAGCAATTGCCTGGGAAGTTCTTCGTCAAATTACTTTAGCAAAGCATTTGCCTGGTCCGTCGATGACCACTACTTTCGCCATCCGGATATGGGATAGCCAACCGGCACTTATTGTTTCGTCAGATGGGAAAAACTCTCATTATCGCTGAAAAACCAAGCGTCGCCCTCGACCTTACGAGGGCGCTCGGCCGGTTTGAAAAGAAAGGTGATTATTTCGAGAATGACCGCTTTGTGGTGTCGTCCGCGATCGGCCATTTGGTCGAGCTTTGTCTTCCAGCGGAATTGGACAAGAAGAAGGGCAAATGGAGTTTTCAAAGCCTGCCGATTATCCCGGAAGAGTTTCAGCTCAAACCGATAGCGAAAACGGAGAGCAGATACAAACTTCTGCGGCGCCTGATGGAGCGGCAGGATGTGTCCGAAATCATAAATGCTTGCGACGCCGGGCGAGAAGGCGAGCTTATCTTTCGGTACCTGGTGAAACTAGCGGGGGTTAAAAAGCCTTTCAGCCGCCTTTGGCTGCAATCGATGACGGCGGATGCGATCCGGTCAGCTTTCACCCGCTTACGGGCAGACCGGGAAATGATTCCACTGGCGGAAGCTGCGGTCTGCCGGTCAGAAAGTGACTGGCTGGTTGGCATTAATGCCACTCGAGCCATGACCGCCTTTAACTCGAAGCTGGGAGGGTTCCAACTGACTCCAGTCGGCCGCGTACAAACCCCTACTCTCGCGATCTTAGTCGAGCGAGAGGAAAGAATCCGGCGGTTTGAGCCTAAGAACTACTGGGAGGTACTCGCCGACTTCAACGTTTCCGCCGGGAGTTTTCGCGGTCGCTGGTTTGACCAAGCTTTCCAAAAAGATCCCGATGACACTCGGCGCCCTGAACGTATTTGGACGGCGGAACAGGCAAACGCCATCCACGACAAAGTGCTGGGAAAAATCGGCACCATTACCGAGGAGAAAAAGCCGACCACCCAGGCGCCTCCGCTTCTGTACGATCTGACCTCGCTACAGCGAGAGGCGAATGCCCGATTCAGCTTTTCCGCACGGCGGACTCTCCAAATCGCGCAACAGCTGTACGAACGTCATAAGGTAATCACCTACCCAAGGACGGATTCAAGGTACCTGCCTGAAGACTACTTGGGGACGGCCAACAACATTCTAGGCCGCCTGGCGGATCCAACCTTGGCCCCGTCCGCTAGAAAAGCTTTGCAGAACCATTGGGTGCGGCCCAGTAAACGGATCTTTGATAACGCCAAGATCACGGACCATAACGCGATTATTCCTACAGGAGAAAACCCGCGGAACCTGGATGAAGCTCAACAAAAGCTTTTTGATATGATCGCTCGCCGTTTCGTGGCGGTCTTTTATCCATCGGCCGAGTTTGAAGTGACCACCCGGATCACGCGGGTGGAAGGTGAAGCGTTCAAAACCGAAGGCAAAGTCATCAAGGAAGCTGGCTGGCTAGAGGTTTATGGCCGTCACGCTGCGACCGAAGAACAAAGTGATTCCCTGGTCGGCGTCGTACCTGGCGAGAACGCTCTGGCCGCCCAAGTTGAAGTCAAAGAGAACCAAACCAAACCGCCGGCGCGTTACACGGAAGCAACCCTGCTTTCCGCCATGGAAAGCGCTGGTAAGCTGGTCGATGACGAGGACCTCCGAGAGGCTATGTCGGCCAAAGGCCTGGGTACACCGGCGACTCGCGCCGCCATTATTGAGGGACTAATTCAAGATGGCTATATCAATCGCGAGAACCGGGACCTGATCGCGACCGCCAAAGGGATCTCATTGATTACGCTTTTACGAGGTATCGGGATCGAGTTGTTGTCTTCGCCCGAGCTCACCGGTGAGTGGGAACATAAGCTGAAGCTGATGGAACACGGCGACTTGGATCGGCCGACGTTCATGAAGCAGATCAAGCATTTGACCAGCGAGATCGTCGATAAAGCGAAGCACTTTGAAAGCGATGTCGTCGAAGGAAATTACGTTACCCTTCACGTTCAATGTCCCAACTGTGGTGCCACCCAGCTGAAGGAAGACTACCGCACTTATCACTGCGAAAACTGCGAATACCGGGTGTTCAAGAATTTAGCCAGCCGGCAGCTGAGTCCGGCAGAGGTCACCACCCTCATTAGAGAGCGAAAAGTCGGACCACTGGAAGGATTTCGCAGTAAGACCGGACGACCCTTCGCAGCTTTGGTGATTCTCAACGACGACAACAAGCCGGAGTTTGCGTTCGAGAACGGTCTGTCATCCACGAACATCGAGATAGATCCGGAAAAGCATACCGTTTTGGGTCCTTGCCAAGTGTGCAAGTCTGGACAGGTCTACGATGTGGGTTCCCTTTATGTCTGCGAGAACGTCCCCAAAGGTTCTTGCACGTTCAAAATGAGCAAGACCATCTTGCAGAGGGAAGTTCCGCCCGACCAAGTCAAAAAGATGCTCACGGAGGGAAAGAGCGATCTGCTTCGCCGCTTCATCTCCAAGAAAGGAAGGCCCTTTGATGCGGTGCTGACCTTAGTGGACGGAAAGATAGGCTGGGAATTTGCGAAACGTGAGCCCCGGCCGCGCCGGAAAAAGCCTGAATCGGTTCCAAATGCGTAGGCATTTGGGACCGATTCAGGCTATGGCATAGCTTAGCTGTAGGGAAAATGCCTACGCATTTTGTCTGCAGCTAAGCTGGTTGATCCACGCCGCCCGACACTTCTTTTTTGATCGGCGACTTCACTACCACCGGCTTCACCTCGATTTCAGGCCGCTTTCGTTTAGTTAGGCGCTCCAAAAAGAATGCTTGGGAGTCAAACGACTGTCCATCCGAGCTTGTCTTAGCGTAGGTGAGCTCTGAGTTTTGTTCTCGTGCTTTAACGTTATCAACCCAATAGGTATTGATAATCTCGTCGATATGAGCGCGATGGTCAGGATCTTCCACCGGAAAACAGCTCTCCACCCGGCGAAAGAAATTACGCGGCATCCAATCGGCGCTAGCCAAATAGATTTCGGGTCGGCCGGCGTTCTCGAAGCGATAGATCCGGCTATGCTCCAGGAACCGGCCGACGATACTACGCAAAGTGATATTATCACTCACACCGGGAACGTGGGCTCTCAAACAGCAGATGCCGCGCACTAGCAATCGTATTTTGACGCCGGCTTGGGACGCCTTATAAAGCGCCTCGATTACCTCGGTGTCGACCAGCGAATTTAGCTTAGCAAAGATCGCAGCCGGCTTGCCGGCTTTGGCGTGATCTGTCTCTCGCTCGATCATATCGAGCACAAACTCATGCAGCTTTTTCGGCGCCGCTTTGATCTTGGCCAATTCTGGAAAAACGGACACCCCCGTCAGCCAGTTAAAAAGTTCAGCGCAATCGTTAGTAATCACTGGATCGCAAGTCAACAGACTCAGATCCGTATAGAGGCGAGCGGTAGACGGGTGATAGTTCCCCGTGCCGAGGTGCAAATAACGCCGGATACCATCTTCTTCTTTTCTGACTACTAATGCCAGCTTCGCATGCGTCTTTAGACCGACAATACCATAAACGACGTGAACACCGGCCTCTTGGAGAGTATGCGCCCACTTAATGTTAGCGGCTTCATCGAACCGGGCCTTCAATTCGATCACGACGGTCACCTGTTTCCCACTTTCAGCAGCTTGAGCCAGAGACGCGATGATGGGCGAATCACCACTGGTGCGATATAAAGTCTGTTTGATAGCTAAGACGCTCGGATCTTCTGCAGCCTGCTCAATAAAGTCCAAGACAGACTGAAAACTGTCATAAGGATGGTGAAGCAGAATCGGCTTACGCCGGACTTGAGTGAAGATATCCTCTCCATCCCCGCTCCCGGTAACAACAACCGGAACAAAAGGTTTGAATTTAAGATCCGGACGATCGACCCCAGCAACCACGGGCATGAGACGCGAGAAATTGATCGGGCCGTCTACCGCATAAAGGTCATCCCCGTCCAAACCGAACGTTTGCAGAAGCTGATCTGAGACATGACCGGGACATTCCTTCTGCACCTCAAGCCGAACCGCTGCGCCTCGGTTGCGTTTGCGGAGTTCAATCTCAATCGTCTTGAGCATGTTCTCCGCTTCTTCCTCGTCCAGGTAGAGGTCGCTATTCCTCGTGACGCGGAATTGGTAGGCGCCTTTGACCTTCATCCCATGAAACAAAGACCCCACGTGGGCTTGAATCAGATTGCCGATAAAGATGTAGCGATAGATGCCGCGCTCACCCGCCCGATAAGGTAACAGTCGCGGCAGGATGCGTGGCACCTGCACGACTGCCAGGTTCGTGCTTAACTCACTTCCTTCGAGCTCAACTGCCACATTCAAGCTTTTGTTTAAGAGCTGCGGGAACGGATGTACCGGGTCGACTGCGAGAGGAGTTAGAACTGGGTAAACTGACTTCTCGAAATAGTCGGCATAGTACTTCTTCTCGTCGTCGCTCAGATCTTCATACGGGAGGAAGAAGATATTTTGCGCCTCCAATCCCGGCACTAACGTTTCATTCCAAAGCCGATACTGATCGTCCACCATTTTTCTAACTCGCTGCGAGATGGCAACTAATTGCTCGTTAGGACTCATCCCGTCGGGTCCAGCCTGGCTCACCTTGCTTTCGCGCTGTTGTCTGAGACCGGCGACTCGAATCTCAAAAAACTCGTCTAGATTCGAACTAACGATGCAAAGGAACTTTACCCGTTCGAGTAAAGGATTGGCCGGGTCTTGCGCTTCTTCCAGCACCCGCTGATTGAATTCGATCCAGCTCATTTCCCGATTGGTATAAAGCGCGGGACCGTTAAGAGTTGGAGCCTTAGACGCTTCCATAGTTTGCTTCTGCGCGCGTGAGCGAGCTTTGGGTTTCTTCTGCATCCTTTAGTGACTGGAAAATGCCGGCGCGACTCTGGATCTGTGACGAATTCGTCATAAATGGGTAAAGAACCGCCGCAATCCCACTTATGTCGGCTTTTGGCCGAGGCGCTTCAAGTACAGAGTTCTGCGAGGGGAGCAGATTGACTGGTGGGGCGAGGCTCCCGAAAGGTCGAGCGCAATGCCAGGACCGAGCCGATTTCGACGCGACAGAGCAACGCTAAAACGATGGGGATGCCGAGCCGCCGGTCTCTAATGTTGATCACGCCCTAGACGTTGGCGCGTCCCGGCACACCTATCGATCTAACATGATCTCGACGGCAGCGGGACATCGACAACCCTGGTAATCTTCTTAGATCTTTCGGGAGCCTAGCCCCACCAAAACCGCCGCCACCCTAATTCCTTCGCCCGGACAGAATGAAAAAGTAGTACAAGAGGTAGCTCAACGAGGTAATGAAAGCCGCCACGTAGGTGAAAGCCGCTGCGTCAAGAACACCGTTAACCGCCTGCACTTCCTGCGGGCTCCGCATCAATCCCATCTCGGCCAGAACACGCTTAGCGCGAGCCGAAGCGTCAAATTCAACCGGCAATGTAACTAGGTTGAATACCATGATAATGGCCCATCCAAAACAAAGCAGGACCAACATGGGCATGAAAAGGTGGGTGAACCAGCCAATGATCGGCAGAATATACACTGCCTGGCTGGCAAACCCGACTAGACCCACCGACGCCATTCTCAAGGTCAACGGCGCGTAAGCCTGTTGATGTTGCAACGCATGGCCGCATTCGTGGGCCGCAACTCCCATCGCGGCAGCCGACCTCCCCGCAAAATTCTCCGGTGATAAAACCAAACGACGATTCGTCGGATCGTAATGATCCGTCAGTAAATTGCTGGATTGTACAATCTCGACGCCTCCGATACCGGCGCGCTGGAGAATATGAGCTGCCACTTCGGCGCCACTCAAACCTGAAGACGAAGGCACTTGGCTATATTTTGCATATGCCGATTTAACGCGCCAAACGGCCCAAAGCGATAGCGCCATTGTCCCGAGAAAGGCCCAAAGACCGAAAACATTCATTTTATGAACAAACCTCTGGTTTAAGATACGCCGAGCCCCAAAAACGGCAACCGCACCGCGCCTGGCCTGAAGCTCGGTGCGGAATAGCCAATAGCCAATAGCCAATAGCCAATAGCCAATAGCCAATCCCCAATAGCCAATCCCCAATCGCCGATAGCAGATCTCGCTCGGACGCCGACGCTCGCTACGGCACCTCCTTGGCTATTGGCTATCGGCTATTTGGAGCGCGCTTAGGGCGAGTTCCGACGGCACAAGAGCTGCTATTTCCGAGCTTGATCTTTTTGCCTCCCTAGAAATCATATGCCTATGGGCAACCTGTTTGACGGTTACGACCCAGCTGCATTCTTCGACGAGATGTTCGAATCTCCCACCGAGGTCCGCCCACATTACCAACGCCTCTTTGAGCGCTACCAGGATCTCACCTTGGGCGATTTCGATCGCAAACGAATGGTGGCTGATAATTCCTTTTTAACCCAAGGAATTACTTTCACGGTTTACAATGACACCGAAGGGACCGAACGGATTTTTCCGTTTGATCTAGTGCCGAGAATAATTCCGCTCAAAGAGTGGCTTCATATCGAAAGCGGTCTCACCCAGCGAATCTCGGCGCTTAATCTCTTCCTCCGCGATATCTATCATGAACAGAAGATTCTAAAAGATGGGATCATTCCCGCGGAGATCATCCACAGCGCAATCCATTTCCGACCTGAACTCATGGGGTTCGATGTGCCCAAGGATATCTACATCCATATCTGTGGGACTGATCTCATTCGGGACCAAGACGGCAGCTATCTGGTGTTAGAAGACAACGGACGGTGTCCATCCGGCGTTTCCTATCTTTTGGAAAACCGCCAAACAATGAAAAGGGTGTTCCCCAATCTCTTTTCCCGCTATTCGGTGCAGCCGGTTGATCGATACTGCGAGGAGTTGTTGAATTTACTGCGATTCATAGCTCCGGGTGGAAACCCGACGCCTACGGTGGTACTGCTGACACCCGGCATCTATAACTCCGCTTACTTTGAGCATTCGTTTTTAGCGCGGTCAATGGGCATCGAGATTGTGGTCGGCGCTGATCTGGTGGTCCAGGGAGATTTCCTGATGATGAAAACCACGAACGGTCTAAAGAAAGTGGACGTGGTTTATCGACGGATTGACGATGATTTCCTGGATCCGAAGGTGTTTCGCAAAGACTCGCTTTTGGGGGTTCCAGGCATAGTAGAGGTCTATCGCCGCGGCAACGTGAGTTTGGCTAACTCCATCGGAACCGGAGTGGCAGACGATAAGGTGACGTACCATTTCGTTCCCAAAATGATTCGGTACTATCTCGATCAGGAACCAATTCTGCCAAACGTTCCCACCTACCTGTCGATGTTCGATGCAGATCGTAAGTACATACTTGAACATCTACCGGAGCTGGTGGTGAAGTCGGCCAACGAAAGCGGTGGCTACGGCATGTTGATCGGCCCTTACGCAGCTAGCGAAGAAATCGAGAAATTCCGGGCGCTGATCATAAAGAATCCTCGGAACTATATTGGCCAGCCAGTGGTTAATCTCTCCCGCTCTCCTTCCTATTCTAGCGGTCGTTTCGAAGGACGGCACATCGATCTGCGGCCGTATATTCTTTTTGGAGAAAAAACCACGATTATCCCGGGCGGTCTGACCAGAGTGGCGCTGCGGAAAGATTCGTTGGTCGTAAACTCCTCGCAAGGAGGTGGCAGCAAAGATACCTGGGTCCTGAGTGAGTAAGCTATTGAAAAAGATCGATCGAGCCTTTTAAGATGTACTTCCGCCAAAGATGCTTTCCCGAGTAGCAGACACACTCTATTGGCTGAGCCGTTATATCGAGCGGGCAGAAAACAATGCCCGGATGCTGGATGTAAACCTTCAGCTAACCCTGGACGCGACCATTTTAAACCATCGGTATACCCAGCAACATTGGGAATCGATCATCTATTCGCTGGAGGACACGAAACTCTTTCAGGAACTCTACCCGAAAATCACCGGTGAGACGGTCGTCGAATTCGTGTCGTTCGAGCGAAAGAATCCCAATTCCATTTATTCCTGTTTTTGCGCAGCCAGAGAGAACGCCCGCAGCGTCCGCGAGTTGATCTCATCCGAGATGTTCGAGCAGTTGAACCGGATGTACTTGGATCTCCGGTCCGGTGAAGCCCAGCGTCTGTTTCGTTCCAGCAGTTATCAATTTTTTAAGTGGGCGCTTCAGGGCTGCCATTTGTTCCAGGGGATCGCCGACGCTACGATGGCACACGACCAAGGTTGGGATTTTCTTCAGTTAGGAAAATTTCTGGAGCGGGCCGACAGAACTTCCCGGATCCTCGACATCAAGTACCACATCCTGCTTCCCAAGGAAGAGGAGGTCGGCGGGACTATCGATAGCGTCCAGTGGTTCGCAGTTCTTAATTCATGCAGCGGCGCCGAACCGTATCGACGACAATTCCAAGGCCAAGTCGCTCCTTGGAAAGTGGCTGAATTCTTAATCAAAGACGCTTCGTTCCCTCGTTCAATCCGTTTCTGTGTCGATTCTCTAGATCACTCTTTACATCAGATTACCGGAGTCGATCGCGGCGATTTCCTCTATAAAGTCGAGGCAGAACGCCTCTCTGGTAAACTTCTGGCTGACCTGTCGTACGTCACCATGGATGATGTATTCCGCAATGGCCTTCACGAATATTTGGACGGGATCCAGCTCCACTTGGGTCTGATCAGCAAGGCAATCCACAAAGAATTTTGCGAGTGGTTGGATGACGAGGAATCAGTTCCTGCTGATCCTTCGCCATCTAACCAGTCGCAAAATTCTACCAGCCCAAATAGCTAACAAAGGCTTGCGCCCTGGTTAGCTATTTGGGCTTATTCCACGCGTAAGCGAGGAAGAAGGAAGTCCAAGAGCTCCTCCAGACAAGCTTCTACGCTTTCCTCGTCTGTCTCCAAGACCAATTCCGGATTCTCTGGCTCCTCGTAGGGAGCATCGAGGCCGGTAAATCCTTTTATTTCGCCGGCGCGCGCCTTTCGATAGAGATTTTTGGGATCTCTTCTTTCACAGACTTCCAACGGTGCTGAGACGTAGACTTCGACAAACTCAACCCCGCCGGTGGCGACGATCTCGCGGGCCCGAACGCGGTCGAGCCGATAGGGCGAAATAAAGGAAGTAACTGTGATGACGCCCGCATCCGCCATTAGTTTCGCGACCTCTGCGACTCTCCGAATATTCTCGACCCGGTCTTGGGGGGAGAATGACAGATTCGAATTAAGGCCGTGCCTCATATTGTCCCCGTCGAGAACGTATGTCTGCATCTGGCGTTCGAAGAGCTCCTTCTCGAGGGCACGCGCCAACGTCGATTTACCCGACCCAGACAGGCCCGTCAGCCAAACCACCAGACCAGGATGTCCATTTCGTTCGATCCGGTCCTGATACTTCACATGGCTCTCGGACCACGTAATATTCGAACTCTTGACCTGTTTATGGATCAGATAAACACCGCCAAAAACAATCCCGCCGCCCGCCACATCGTTGCCGTCCACCAGAACAAACCGGCCGCTGGTCTCCAGGCGGTCATAGTTATCCATCACTAGCGGACCCCGGCTTTGGATGGTGACTTCTGCGACCTCGTTTTTCTCGACTGTCCGCCGGATAGCCGTGGAAGCCTCCAACGAGCTCGCATCAATTACCCGGTCAATCGATGCCAATTGGCATTCTATTTCCTGGGTTAGCAGCTTAATCTTGTATTTCTTAGACAGGCTAAGCGGCCGGTCGCCCATCCAGAAAACGCGTGCGCGAAACCGATTCGTCTCGATGGGCATTTGGTCGATATGGATACCGACATAGCCGCGCTCCACGAAGATTTGCTCTTCCAGAGTGATACCGACCGATTCGCCGGCCGAAGCCGCACTTCGCGAAGCCGCATTCCAAACTTCAATTGATGCGACCACCGATTCCTTGTTCGAAGGCGCGAAGAAAATCGTGTCACCGACTCGCAGGGTACCCGATTCGATGCGCCCCGCTAAAATTCTCCTCTGATCAAACCGATAAACGTCTTGCACTGCGAACCGGAGCGGCAAGTCAGCGGGAGGCACCGGCTGTTCCAGATCGTCGAGCGTTTGGATCAGCGTCGGTCCCTCGAACCAGCTCATCCGCGGATCCGGCGCCACCATATTGACCCCATCGCGCGCCGCAATCGGCAAAAACAGTAAAGGCTGTACGTTCAGCTGCCGGAGGAATGCTCGGTAATCGTCTTCGATCTTCTTAAAAGCCTCCTGGTCAAAATTCACCAGGTCCATCTTATTCACGACCACAACGACTTGCCGGATCCCCAGTAAACTCAAAAGATAGGCGTGCCGGCGACTCTGTTCCTGAATACCCTCATGCGCGTCGATCAGTAGAAGCGCCGCATCCGCGGAGGCAGCTCCGCTCACCATATTCTTCAGGAATTCTTTGTGACCGGGCGCATCAATAATGACGTAATTGCGACGCCGCGTTTTGAACCAGATCTGGGATACGTCGATCGTGATATTCTGGTCCCGTTCTGCTTGCAAGGCGTCCATGAGAAATGCCCATTCGAACTGCATCCCGCGACGGCGGCAGACGGTTTGGATCTGCTCGAATTTCCCCTCGGGCAGCGATCCGGTTTCGTATAACAAGCGTCCGACCAACGTCGACTTTCCGTGATCGACGTGACCGACAATAACGACTCTCAGAGGTCGTTGTTCAGATGACAGAAAAGCGTCATCAAGCGAGTCGGCGATGGGAAGTCTTTCAGTAGAGACTCCTCCTTCCAAGTTTGCCGTATCGTTAGTTCGCAAGCTTTATGTTTCTCCCTAGTTTGTCGGTTAAAAGGCGCCGCACAACTGTCCCGTACGAAGCATTACATGTACCCACTCGCCCGCAGACGCTCGAAGGCATCTTCGGACTCCTGATCTTGGGCGCGTGTGCTTCGTTCTGACACTTTGGTCGCCTTCAGTTCTTCGATGATTTCTGTCACCGTAGTCGCTTGCGAGGGGACTGGCTTGGTGCAGGGTGCACAACCAAGGCTACGATAACGGAACCCATCTTTAGCAAAATATAAGTCAACGATCGGGATCTTTTCGCGTTCGATATACTCCCAAACATTCATCTCAGTCCAGTGCAGAAGTGGATGAATTCGTATGTGAGTTCCCGGATCAAAATCCGTCTTAAATTGGTCCCACAGCTCCGGGGGCTGGTCTTTGAAGTTCCATTCAAAATTGCGGTCACGCGGCGAGAAATACCGCTCCTTGGCCCGCGTCCCCTCTTCGTCTCGCCGGATTCCGACGATCACCGCTTGGTAATCCTTTTCTTCGATGACCTGCTGAAGCGCATCTTTCTTCAAAAGGCCACAGCACTCAACCCTAGTGAGCGCGCCATTGGGGAAAGTCTTCCCGGCAGCCAAGGCCGCTTTGTTCTGACCAATTACCAAATCAATGTTCCATTCCTTAATCTTTTGATCCCGAAATTGGATCATCTCGGGAATCTTATAGCTGGTATCGACATGGACGCACGGCATCGGTACATGGCCGAAGAACGCTTTGCGAGCCAACCACAATAGAACGGAGGAATCCTTCCCGATGCTCCACAGCATCGCCAATCGCTTAAACTTTCGATGTGCTTCCCGTAAAATGTATACGCTCTGACTTTCGAGTGCATCCAAATGCCTGAACTTTGCCCCCGTCATATGTTCTCTCCAAGAAACGTGTGGATCCCACACTCTGTCTTTTCAAATCCAGTCCATCGGCCGGCTCGCTCACCCTCTCCGCTGATCACTGCACGAGTGCAGGGATAGCAGCCGATACTCCGAAAACCCCTATCCTTCAGAGGGTTGTACGGAATACCGTGACGACGGATGTAATCCCAAACTTGTTGCGAGCTCCAAGTCGCCAGCGGATTTACTTTGACTATTTGCTTACCCCTTAGTCGATCAAATTCGTAAATCTCTAGCGTTTGAGTGTTCGCTCGAGTGTCGGATTGCTCGCGGCGAACGCCCGTAATCCAAGCGTCGAGCGTCGAAAGCTTCTTTTGCAACGGGAACACCTTTCTCAGCGTACAACAGAGATCCGGGTTCTGGTCCCATAGGTTCGGGCCGAACTCCGCCACCTGCTCGCTTACCGTCATTTCCGGCGTCAGGGTCTCGATCTCAATACCAAAAAATTGTTCCAGCCGAAGTCTGAGTGCCAGAGTCTCTTGGAAAAGCAGGCCTGTGTCAATAGTGAACACAGGAATGGACAGACCCAGGGAAACGGCGTGATGAATCGCAACTAAACCTGCCCCTTGAAAACTGGTTCCGAAGGCAACCCGGGTACCGAATGCCTGGGCGGCCCATTGAAGGACCTGTCCAGGAGACGCGGTTTCGAACTCTTTAGAGAGGGCCTTGATCTCTTCGACTGGCAAAAGGAGAGCTTCAGACATTCGTTAATGTCTATATCTCTATAGGGATTTAGCAAGAAGTAGATCGCCAATGATGGCTAGCGTGACTATGCCCCAACCCGTCTGGAGGGGAGCCGCTTTGTCGGTTTTGCAGATCTATCGGCCGGCAACAGGCGGCTCCCGGGAACGGCTCCAGGTAACGCAGCTCTATTTAGAGGCATGCTGAACCGGCGAAAACTGGGAACCCCTGGGCGAAAATCCTCACCCTGGGTCATTCCCGGGAGCCGCTTGCTGCAAACTCATAGAGCTGCCAGCTTGCAAAGCGGCTCCCCTCCAGCCGGGCTGACCAAGGTAGATCGTCCCGGCCGGCTGTTACAGACGAACCGTCTATCCTAAAAGGCTCTTTACCGCTTCCACAACATGTTCGGCGGTAATGCCGAGCTCTTTCATAGCGGTGGCGCCCGGGGCGCTCAAGCCGAACCGGTCGATCCCGATCGGTTTGCCATCAAGGCCGACATACTTGTACCAATATTCGGTAACGCCTGCCTCGATCGAGACCCGTTTACGGCAGCTTGCCGGTAAAACTTCTTCCCGGTAGCTGGCGTCTTGGCGTTCAAACCGGTTCAGGCAAGGCGCTGAAACGACTCGTATCCCGCTGCCGAGTTGTTTAGCCGCAGCCACAGCGTGTTGAACCTCCGAGCCGGTCGCAATAATGATCGCCTCTAGCGGACCACTCTCGCGATGGAGAATGTAAGCGCCTTTCAAGGCCCCGTTTCGCCGAACCTCAACCGGGGTGTCGGAAAGGTTGGGTAGATTCTGCCGAGAAAGCGCTAGAAGTGTTGGTCCATCGATTCTCTCCAACGCGCCAGCAAACGCACCAGCGGTTTCCTCCGGATCACCCGGGCGAAACACATCCAGGTTGGGTAGGAGCCTGAGCGCACTCACCGTTTCGATCGGCTCATGGGTGGGACCATCTTCGCCAACCCCGACCGAATCATGCGTGAAAATGTATACGACGGGCAGTTTTGCCAACGCCGCTAGCCGGATCGCTCCACGGCAGTAATCGGCAAAGACCAAAAAAGTGGCGCCGGACGGCCGGAACAGCCCATAATAAGCGATCCCATTGAGTATGGCGCACATCCCGTGCTCACGAATGCCAAAGCGAATATTTCTTCCCGCCCGGTTCTCGGGATTAAAATCCTTATCCGATTGGATGTAATTGAGCGTGGAGCCGTACAAGTCGGCGCTGCCGCCGATGAGCAATGGCAAAGCCTTCGCTAACGGTTGCAGCACTTCGCTCCCAGCTTTGCGGGTCGCGATCTTAGCTTCCCGATCAAACACCGGAATTTGCTCTAAAAGATCCTTCGGAATTTGGTGCTCGAACCCGTCCTGAAGAAGTTTAGCTAGTTCCGGGTTAGCTTTCTTCCAGGCAGCGAAGGTTTGCTGCCAGGCGTCGTAAACTTTCTTTAACTCTAGTCGATGCTCGGCAAAATAGGCCCGGACTTCCTTGGAAACGAAGAATTTTTCGTCTGGCAAACCCAAGGCCTTTCGAGCGGCGTCCACGAACTTTACGCCTGCTTCGCCGTGGCCTTTATTGGTTCCGGCAACCTCCGGGATCCCTTTCGCGATCAGGGTATGAGCCACGATAAATTGTGGCCGGCCGGTTTTGGCCGCTTTGGCCTTCTCGAAGACGGCCAGAAATTCCTCCATGTTATTGCCGTCGACCTCGTGAACATCAAATCCGTAAGCCTCAAAGCGGAGCGCAGTGTTCTCGCTTTGGCTCAACGCCGCCATAGCGTCGAGCGTAACGCGATTTGAGTCATAGATCAGGATCAGATTATCCAGCTTAAAATGGCCCGCGAAAGCCGCAGCCTCGGCAGCAACCCCTTCCTGGAGGCAGCCGTCGCCAGCGAGACAAACAATCTTATGGTCAAAAATGGTTTGATTCGGAGTGTTAAACCGCGCTTCCGCCATTTTAGCGGAAACGGCCATCCCCACCGCGTTCCCCACGCCTTGGCCCAGCGGGCCGGTTGTGGATTCGACTCCAGGCGTTTCGCCAAATTCCGGATGACCCGGCGTCTTGCTGTGTAACTGCCGGAAGTTGCGAATATCCTCTAACGAAATCGCGTAACCAGCCAGGTGTAACCAGCCATACAAAAACATGCTCCCGTGTCCGGCAGAGAGAACAAACCGATCGCGATTGATCCAACGAGGATCATCCGGAAAATAATGCAACGCATGCCCAAACAGCACTGCTCCAATTTCCGCATCGCCCAACGGCAGACCGAGATGCCCGGAGTTGGCTGCCTGGACAGCATCCATTGCTAATCCGCGCGCTTCAGTCGCGGCCCGAGCGAGTATTTCTGTATTCAGTGCCATAGACTTCTTTCTTCTCTTTCGCTCTCTCTAAACACGGTTCTGCCCAGCCGCAAACGGTTGTTGAAAAAACGTTTGGCTAAAGCACAAAATTTTACTAGTCGGCTTACCGAGGTTCCTGTAGGTAATCCCGCCCTTGTTATGTGTGCACAACGCCTCCGTATCGGCTTACCCTCAGGCAGTCTTCAAGAAGCTACTCTCGATCTTTTTGCTAAGGCCGGGTTTTGGATCTCTTCGGCCAAGCGTTCCTACAGACCCAGTGTCGACGACCCTGAGTTGGAGATTCGGCTGCTTCGCGCCCAGGAGATCAGCCGTTATGTCGAGCGAGGATTCCTTGATTGCGGGATCACCGGCAAAGACTGGATAGCAGAAAACGATTCCCAGATAACGGTGATAGCGGACCTGCCTTATAGCAAAGCCAGCTCAACTCCGGCGCGCTGGGTCCTGGTCGTTCCGGAAAATTCTCCTTTTCATTCAGTCGCAGACCTGGAAGGCAAACGGATCGCGACTGAAGCGGTGGGTTTGACCAAGCGTTTCTTGGCGGCAAAAGGGGTTTCCGCCACCGTCGAATTCAGTTGGGGCGCAACTGAAGTCAAGGTTCCGGAGTTAGTCGATGCTATTGTAGACATCACCGAGACCGGGGCATCCCTGCAGGCCAACAATCTTCGAATTATCGAGACAGTAGTTGAGTCGTTTCCTCAACTCATTGGGAACATCAGCTCCATGAAAGACAACTGGAAGCGTTCAAAAGTGGAACGTCTCCGCGTTTTGCTCGAGGGAGCCTTAAATGCTCGAAACAAAGTCGGCTTAAAGATGAACCTGGAGGCAGCCAAGTTACCAGAGTTATTGTCTCGGCTACCCTCCCTCCGAAATCCGACGGTTTCGTCGCTCAGTCAGGCCGGGTGGGTGGCCATCGAGACGGTCATCGATGAAAAAGTGGTCCGCGAACTAATCCCCGAGCTGAAGCTACTCGGCGCAGAGGGAATCATCGAGTATCCGTTGAACAAAGTTGTTTATTAGGCTTAATTGCCCGCTCACTAGTGCGGGTGCCGACCCGCCAGTAATTAACCGGCACAGTTTACTATCCGATATGGGTTCATTAAAGAAAAGACGAAAAGCGAAAATCGCAAAACATAAGCGGCGTAAGCGAATGAAGGAAAATCGCCACAAGAAGCGTTTGCGATACAAGTCATAAGCTTTAGGTTGATCTTCATGAATCCACCGGGGCCAGGGTGGTCGCATAAGCTTTGGCAGGTTGCGACTGGTTGGATGGTTCCTACCCTGCTGTGCTTCGCATTGGCCGAAGGGGCGTGGGCTGCTCCCAACACGGTGCCGCCCAAGTCCGTTTTCAAGCTGCGAAACCCCGATGAGAATGTTTTCTCTGACCTGCGCCCACCAGCGCCGGATCTGGACCTAGCGAAGACAACCGAAAACAAGGCAGACGCAGAAGCAGCGTTCATACAAGCCTTGTTGCTGGAGGACGAGGGAGATAATGATGGCGCCCTGGCCGCATACACCAAGGCGCTGCAGCTCGATCCCGGAGCCGATCCAGACTTAGCGATTCGTGTGGCCGGCGAATACGCGAATCGGGACGAGATTCCGAATGGAATCGACCTGTTAAAGGACTTGGTCAAAGCTCGGCCTAACGACGTCCAAGGTCTGTTAGCCTTATCCGATCTTTACCTCCGGCGACTAAAAAAACCGTACCTGGCAGTCAGCTATGCCGAACAGGCAATAAGAATCGCGCCAAATCAGCTCGACACCTATCAAACCCTTTTTGAGGTTTACTTGGCTCTTAAGCGCAAGAAAGACGCGGAAGCCATCTTGTTACGCGCGGAAAAGCTTAATAGCGACAGTCCTAGTTTCTGGTTAACTCTGGCTGGGCTAGGCATCCGCCTTTACACGAACGAAAAGGGCGTCTTTCAGTCGGCGCATGCGTCGCTAGTGCAGCCGTGCCTGGAAAAGGCGGCGGGTCTAGCGGGCAAGAATGCCGATACTTACTCTAAGATCGGCGACGCTTATACTCAGATTAACCAGGTGCCGACTGCCATTAACCTCTACGTAAAAGCGCTCGAATTGAGCCAGGGCGATCAAGAGACTGAATATAAGTTAGCTCAGAGCTTTGCTAAGGCCGGCCAGCGTGATGAAGCAGTTAAAGCGCTCGAGGACCTGATCCAGAGCAATCCGCTCCGCCCGGAGATTTACGAGTTTTTGGCCCGGCTCTACCAAACCGGTCAGAACTATGAGCGCGCGCTGGAGAACTATCAGCAAGCGTTGCTTCTGGCGCCAGATCGGCCGGAGAACTATCTGCACACCGCCGGGATGCAGCTGGAGCTCAAAAAGTACGATGACGCCATTGCCACGTTAACCGAGGCCAGGCACCGATTTCGGATTCCGCAAATTACCTACAGCCTGGCTATCGCTTTGAGCACAGCCAGCCGCCACTCGGAGGCGATGCCGGTGTACGAGGCTGCGCTTCAAGAAGCTAAGGACTCGCAACAGGATATCCTGGACGCTGCGTTTTATTTCAACTACGGCGTGTGCGCTGAACAGGGGGGCTTTATAGAAAAAGCGGCCGCGCTCTTGCAAAAATCGATCGAGCTTGACCCATCCAAGGCGGCTCAGGCTTACAACTATATCGGTTACATGTGGGTGGATCGAAACATGAACCTGGAAGACGGTGGCAACATGATCCGCAAGGCGTTGGAGCTAGAGCCCAACAACGCTGCCTATATAGATAGTCTGGGATGGTACTACTATCATGTGGGTGACTACGGCAAAGCATTGACGGAGCTGCTCCGCGCCGCCGACGGCTTGAAACCCGAGGACCCAGTCGTTTACGAGCACGTTGGAGACACGTTCCAGGCTTTGGGCAAATCGGGCGAGGCCCAGCTCTACTGGCAAAAAGCGCTAAAGTTAGACCCGAACAATCAGAAGCTTGCTAACAAGCTTGATGAATCGAAGGCCAAACTGACCGCAAACCCGTCGCCGGTTAGTTCTCCCTTGCCTCAGCCAAAGGCCAGTCCTTCTCCCTCGGTCCAATAGAAAAAAAGATATCCTTCTTTTCTACACTGCGTGCGCCTGTTGGTTGACCAAAAAAGGCTGCACCCGAGCAAAGACCTTGGGCGAGACCAGCGCTACCACTGAGGCCACCCGTTCGCCGTACTCCAACCGCAGGACTCTTCCGGTCTGATGCAACAACGACAACAGCTCGGTTCGATCCAGCGGTAAGGCGAGCTCAACTTTGGTCGACCGGTCGCTGAGCTTTTCAGAAAATCGCTCCAATAGGTCTTCTATCCCGGCGCCGGTGCGAACCGAAACAAAAGCGGCATCAGGAAAGTGCAACCTTAGCGCGTGAATCGCAGCCGGATCCTCCAGGCGGTCGATTTTGTTAAGTACGGTGATCGCTCTTAGAGTATCCGCTCCCAATTCCTCCAATACGCGCTTGGTGGTCTCGTAAAAGTCGTAAACTCTAGGGTGACTGGCGTCTAAGACATGAATCAAAAAATCTGCCCGAGCCGCTTCCTCCAAAGTTGCTTTGAATGATTCAATGAGACGGTGCGGCAGATTCCGGACAAAACCAACGGTATCGGTTAAGAGAAGAGGTTGACCGTTACCGAGGTCGACCCGGCGGGTGGTCGGGTCGAGCGTGGAGAATAGTTTGTCCGCCACTAGTACTTCGGCGCCGGTAAGCCGGCGAAGCAACGAAGATTTGCCGGCGTTGGTATATCCGACGATGGCGGCATGAGGCAACGGCAGACGCTCGCGTTGCTTCCTTTGGGTCGCTCGTCGGGAACGCACCAGTTCCAGATCAGCTTTCACGGCATCGATATGACGCCTGACGATTCGGCGGTCGGTTTCAAGCTGAGTTTCACCCTCACCTCTTCCACCGACTCCACCAGCCTGGCGGCTCAAGTGTCCCCATGCCCGGGTTAAGCGTGGTAACGAATATTCCAATCGAGCTAACTCGACTTGCAGCCGCGCTTCCTTCGTTTGCGCTCGTCGAGCGAAAATGTCTAAGATGACTTCCTGCCGGTCGATCACCGGCAATGTGGAGAGCGCTTCCCAGTTCCTTTGCTGCGCCGGCGTCAGGTCGTTGTCGAATACAACGACATTGGCGCCTAGTTGCTGGACATGCGCCACGATCCCCTCAGCGCGACCTGAACCGATAAAGTATCTAGATGTGGCTTCTTGAATCTTAACCAGTTCCAGATGCGCCACGGTGATGCCGAGGGTTTGCACCAGCAACCTCAACTCGTCTAGGAGACTACTCGCTTCTTCCTTGTTGTGTGGATCTCGATAGACTCCGACTAAATAGGCTATCCCACTGCTTCTTACTTTGGCGTCTGTCATCGATTAAGGTTCAAAAAATTCCCGAATTCTAAGGATCACTGAGGCTTGTTCTTCATCGGTTAGTTCAGGGAAAATTGGCAATGCCAGACACTCCTTCGCGGTCTGTTCAGCAACCGGGAAGTCGCCGGCCTTATATCCGAGGTCTCGGAAACACGGTTGTTGGTGCAGGGCGAGAGGATAATAGATCTCGGTTCCAATACCTTGTTCATTTAGAACCGCCCGCAACTGGTCGCGCCGCGCCGTTCGAATCACGAATTGATGATAAATATGGCCGCGCCAACCACACGATTCGTGGTACGGCTCTACTGGAAGCCCAAGCCCTAGACCTGCCAATCCACTTTGGTATCGCTGAGCGATAACCCATCTTCTTTGTGACCAATTCTCGAGGTAATTGAACTTCCGTAACAGCACGGTGGCCTGCAACGCATCCATCCGAAAATTCCCGCCAATTACCTCATGATAATACTTCGGACCCATCCCATGATTTCTCATGATCTGCAACTTTTTTGCCAAGTCGGGATCACTGGTTACGGCCAGTCCAGCGTCTCCGAACGCACCGAGATTCTTGGTCGGATAAAAGCTGAAGAACCCTGCGGTGCCGACACTGCCTGCTTTTACCGGGCCGCCCTCATTCGGAAACACTGCACCCAGTGCCTGGGCCGCATCTTCGATCAAAACCAAGTTCCACTCGTCACAAAGCCGGCGAAGCTGAGCCAGGTCGCTGCACAAACCGAAGAGATGAACCGGCACCACCGCGCGAACTTTTAATCCATCTCGGGTTCGTACAGCGGATCCTTCGGATATACATTTCGTCTCCAGGAATTCTCTTAACTTCGGAACCGACAGGTTAAAGGTGGCCGGATCGATATCGACGAATACCGGTCTAGCGCCGACTCGGACGACCGTGCTGGCCGTAGCAAAGAAGGTAAACGGAGTCGTGATGACAACGTCTCCAGGCCCGATTCCTAGCGCCATCAGAATGAGCAACTGCGCGTCAGTTCCGGACGACGTCCCAACTCCGAAGGCGGCTCCAGTAAAGGACGCGATCCGCTGCTCCAGCTCTACGACTTTGGGGCCGAGGATAAATGCCTGGGTCTCACAGACCTGCGCCAAGTCCCCCATTATCTCGGCTTGGAGCGTTTGAAACTGCCTTTGCAGGTCAAAAAATGGAATCTTTGTCACTCGTCGGAAGGCGTCCCCCTCAAATCATATACCTGAGTTCCAGTGATATGCACAGTGGCAAACTGACCGACGGGCAATGGTCCGTCCAATAAGACCTTGGTGTCAACCTCGGGGGCGTCTCCCTCGGTCCGGGCCATCAGCGGCTGTTCTACCAGGACTCGCCGGCTCAACCCTACCTGCGATTGCGCCCATTCCGCTGCGATACGCTGCTGGAGCGCCATGGCCGTGCGATACCGTTTCTGTTTCAGGTTCTTTGTCAGCTGGTTCGATAGCTTTCCCGCCCGCGACCCTTCTTCCTGCGAATATTGGAATACACCCAGCCTTTCAAATCGCGTCCGTTCAATGAAGTCCAGCAGAACCTGGAATTGCTCTTCCGTTTCCCCAGGGAATCCGACGATAAAGGTGGTCCGCAGAAAAACTCCCGGGATCCGCTCCCTCATCTCGGCAAGCAGATCCTCGATATGTTGCCTGGAAGTTTCCCGGCGCATTTCTCGCAAAACCTGATCATCAATATGTTGTAGCGGGATGTCCACATACTTGGCGACCTTGGGATTTCCGGCTACAGCGTCCATCAGCTCACGGCTCCAGTGGGCCGGATGAGTGTACAAAAGTCGGATCCAAAATTCTCCCTCGATGGTTGCCAGACGATCAAGCAACCGAGTCAACGTCGGTCCCCGATCCGAATCTACCGGCTGGCGAGGACCCGCTTTTTCCGTCCATAAGTCCATACCGTAATAGGTCGTATCTTGGCTGATCAGGTTGATCTCTTTTACTCCAGCGCCAACCAATCTTCTGACCTCTTCTTCGATCGACGCGATGCTCCGGCTCCGGTGTCGGCCTCGCATTTGGGGAATGACACAAAAACTGCAAGGATGATTACACCCTTCCGCAATCTTCACATAAGCACTATGTGAAGGAGTAAGCTGGAAACGCGGAGTATCGAAATCCGGTATGAATCTCGAGCGACCTCCCACTAGATTGAGCGGCGGCAAGTCCGGTTGAGTTTGCAACAATTTCTCGATGATCTCCCCGGCTTCCGTGACCTGATCCAATCCGATAAACGCGTCGACTTCAGGGATTTCCGCAGCTAATTCGTTGGCAAAACGCTGCGATAAGCAACCGCTTACCACCAATCGTTGCCGTCCTCCTTTTCGGGAGAGACGTTGCTCGTGCGCACTTAAAATCGCTTCGATCGATTCCTCCTTGGCTGCATCGATAAAACCGCAGGTATTAACAATCATGACATCGGCTTCCTCGGCCGACCGGGTAATTTCCATCCCCCGAGCGCGGACGCCTCCTAACATGATCTCGGCATCAACTAGATTTTTGGCGCACCCCAAGCTGATCATCCCCACTCGAATTGGCTCGCGCTTGGCGCCGCTGCCTGGAGATGGCTCACCCATTATTTTAACGTTTGCGGTCATAACACTACTCACTCGATTACTATATCACCGTCTTGCCCATTGACCGCCTGACCATTCTTACGCAGCTCCAATGCACCCTTATCGAGAGCTTTGAGCCAGAACCGTTTCCCTTGGATCACTATGGCTGGACTGCTAGGTCCGATAAAACCGTTAAACACGGGCTCTGAACTTTCAAGATCCTTAGTCACGCGCAGCCAGGTGCGTTCTTTTACTTTTATCTCCAACTTTTGCGGCGGAGCAGTCGATGTCGGAGAGGGACTAGCGTCGCTCGTCTCCTTAGTCGCGTCTTTACTGGTGTCCTTATTAGTGTCTTTATTAGTGTCTTTATTAGAAGAGTCTTTATCCGCAGTGGTAACGGGCAGCGCGCGTCTTACTTCGACGCTCGGAGCCACGGTTGGAGACGACGACGCCGGCGTCTGGGCATTACTGATGATTTGAACAGAGCCTGTTGGCGGTGTTAACACCTGCTTAGCAGGTTCAGGGGTCGCAACCGCTACCGGCGTTGCAGACTGCACGCTTTTGGCCAGAGTGGCCGCCGTCTTATTCTGTTCTTCCTCTGTCGGGCTTAATCGGGAAAGATTGACTGCGAAAAAAGCCACCAACGGGACGCCGATCAAAATTAGGACAGCGATGACAGCCAATATTAATGGCGGCGCCATCTTCTTAGCGGGCTGATTAAAGCGAGGTTCCGGCCGGTATGGCCGGTATTTAGGAGGCGGCACCGCCGTTAAGTACTTGAACTCGCCAAAGCCCACCGCCCGGTTTACTTGAAAATTTTCTAGGTCTTCCTGGATATCCAACCCAAGAAAGAGGGCGTATTTCACCAGAAAGCTACGGGCATAGACCAAGCTAGGAAAATGAGTGAGGTCATCCGCCTCGAGGTCGACGATCCGCTCCGGCCTAATCTTAGTAGCCGCAGCGACCTCATCGATCGTCAACTTCTTTTCCTGTCTAGCCTTCTGAAGCCGTCTGCCAACTGTCTCAACCATCAGCAAAAATTTGACCCGTCTGAACGAAGTATTAGCTCCCGAAGAGATGGCCGCGGTCCATGCTGGATTCACCGACCAGAGCGTCGAGATCAACCAGGATCTGTCGTGGCTTAGCTCCTTCGCCAGGGCCCAAAATGCCCCTGCGTTCAAGAATGTCAACTACCCTGGCTGCTCGTGTATACCCGAGACGTAGACGCCGTTGCAACATCGAAGTAGAAGCCTTCTTTTCTTGCCGGATAATTTCTAAGCAACGATTAACCAGTTCTTCATCCTCCTCGGTAACATCCTCATCTACAGAGGAGCTAGACTCCAGCTGACTTTGAACTTCCAGATCGAAAGATGGTTCGCCCTGCGCTGACACGAAACTAACCAGCCGATGAATCTCATCGTCCGTTACTAACACCCCTTGGGATCGCACCAGCCTGGAAGTCCCTGGCGGCCGATAAAACATATCTCCTTGCCCGAGCAGACGTTCCGCCCCGTTTTCATCCAGGATCACTCGACTGTCCAGTCCCGATGCTACTTGAAACGCAATCCGGGTCGGGATGTTTGCCTTGATAACCCCGGTGATGATATCAGCCCGTGGCGTCTGGGTCGCCACAATCATGTGGATCCCGGCGGCTCGCGCCATTTGAGTTATTCTGGCAATCGCACTTTCGACATCGGCAGGCGCTGTCTGCATCAGGTCGGCGAGCTCATCGATAATCACGACGATGAATGGCAGCTTTTCCGGGATCACCAAGTCTTCATCTCGAGCAGACCGCCCGCCATCTGAAGGAACCGGCCTCCTCTGGCCGGCTTCAGCCTCGAGATCCAACTCCCGTTGAGTCTTAGGTTTTGGCCTGGCATTGAAGCTGGCAACATTCCTTACCCCAACTTGCGCAAAAATGCGGTACCGCTTTTCCATTTCAGAAATCACCCAGCGCAGCGCCAAAAGAACCTTCTTCGGGTCGGTGACCACCGGAATCTTTAAGTGAGGGAGTGAGTTGTACACCTGCATCTCCACCACTTTTGGATCGATCATTACGAATTGAAGCTCTGCTGGAGAAAAACGAATCAAAATGCTCGCGATGACCGCATTAATACAGACGCTCTTCCCGCTGCCCGTGGTGCCCGCCACCAGACAGTGCGGCATCTGAGCCAAGTCGCCTAAAATGATGTTCCCATAGACATCCTTGCCGAGCACGATGGGAATTTTCATTTTGGTTTGCGCCCAATCCGGCGATTCCAGGATTTCCCGAAGCGCTACTTTGACTTTCTTAGTATTGGCGATCTCAATACCCACCGTATCTTTGCCCGGAATCGGCGCTAAAATATTGATCCGTTCCGCCCGGGTCGCTCTGGCCAAGTCACGCTCTAAACTAGTAATTCTATCTACCCGCACCCCGCGAGCCGGATAGACCTCATACCGCGTGATCGTCGGACCTCTGGTAATGTCGCCTGGGGCTACGTCTATATTGAACTGCTTCAGCGTATCGACCAGAACTGCCTGAATCTCTTTCAATTCTGCCGGGTCGCTCGCTTTTCGGTTTTCGAGTTCAACCGGATCGAACAGATCTAAGCCAGGCAGCCGGTAATCTTCGGTTACCGGCTCAGGAGAAGGCCGGCTAGGTTTCCTGGGCGCAGGCGGCGCAGCTAAAGTATCGAACACTTTCGGTTCCGGCCGAGCAACCGCTGGCTCCTCCGGCAAAGAGACTCCCTTCTTTTTGAGCTCTCGCTCCTGCTTCTTGATCTCCTTTTCGATTTTTCTTTGGTCCGTTTCCAGCCTCTCTCGCTCGTCAGCTGCAGCCAACCGCTTTTGTTCCCGCTCATCCGCCGCTTTACGAAGCACGTTACGGATTCCCAGGAAGATCTGTTTAACCACGGTCACCGGCCGAATTCCGGTCAGCCAGATTAGACTAACGAGATAGATACAAATCAGGGCGACAATCGATCCGATTTTGCCGAGAGCGTTTTGCAACAGCCCCGCACCCACCCAATACCCAAGCATTCCCCCCGGGCCAAGTAATTTGAATTGCTGTTCCCAGCTCCGCAGAAACCAGGGTTGTAACTGAGCCAACCCCGAACCGCTGACCACGAAAAGCAGAGCCCAAGGTAATCTTTTGAAAATACGAAACCCTGGCAGAAACAGCTTGGCGACTCCAAACCCGAGCAGCAAAGAAGCCACCAGATATGCCGCCGCGCCCAAAGTAAGATACAAAAATCCAGCCAAGATCGCACCGGTCGGACCGATAAAGTTTTGGGCTGGATCATTCGGCGGACTCTTATAACTAAACCAAACCCATGATGGTATATCTCCCGGGTTGTAAGAGATGAGTGCCAGGAAAACGACTGTGCCAATCCCGAGCGCTGCTAGCCCCACCACTTCATTCCACGGGTTTTGTCGGCGGGGTCTGGGCATTAATAAATAGTCTAGTTCTTCCGACGGCGCTTTCAAAGCGGAAAGGATCTTAAAGGAGTCCAAGGAGTCCAAGGAGTCCAAGGAGTACGAGGAGTTCAAGGAGGCGGCATCCTCGGAGCGCGTCCTGCTGACTTCCTGGCTCCTCTCCTTGAACTCCTTGGACTCCTTTAAGATTTTGTCGCGACTCTCACAGCATCTTGCGTACAATCAGCTCGGATGGAGCATTACATGACGTTCGAGCCAATCTACCAGGAGCGGGTCTGGGGCGGCCAATCGCTCTGCTCCGTCTTCGGACGCAGGTTGCCGGATGGCTGCCGGATCGGTGAATCCTGGGAGTTGGTTGATCGCGAGGAGGCACAAAGCGTGGTCCAAGACGGACCATATAAAGGGTGGACGTTGCATCGACTATGGACTGAACGCCAGCAAGAGATCTTTGGATCTACTTTCGCCGATCACCGATTCCCCATTTTAATCAAAATCCTCGATGCTACCGATAAACTCTCCGTTCAGGTTCACCCCCCGGCAACGTTAGCCGATGAGTTGCAGGGCCAACCAAAGACTGAGGTCTGGTACTTCGTTCAAGCTGAGCCCGGCGCCCAGGTCTATGCCGGTCTCAAAAAAGGGGTTACCAGAGGCCATCTCGAACAAGCTTTACAAGAAGGATTAGTCGAGAGTCTGGTCCATAATCTACCGACGCAAACCCACAGCTTCATCTTCATCCCCAGTGGACGTATTCACGCCATCGATCGCGGGAACCTGATTTTCGAGATTCAACAAAACAGCGACACCACTTACCGGTTATTTGATTGGAATCGAGTGGACTCCGACGGTAAACCGCGCAAACTCCACATCTCTGAATCGCTTGCTTGTACTGATTTTGAGGATGTCGAACCTGCTCTCGGAGTCCCTGAGGGTGAGACCATCGCGTCTTGCCCGCACTTCCACGTCGAGCGCTGGGAATTGCGTGAACCACGAAAGGCGCATAGCCTTCCGCAGTTTTCGGTATTCCAGTGCGTAGCCGGGACCGTTCGATACGATAACGCGATCTTTAAACCAGGAGATTTGTTTTTGATTCCAGCATTCGCCTACGATCAACTGATTCAACCCGAGGAAGAAGGAACGGTGGTATTGCGAACCACGTTGCCTGTGGAAGACGTCGCTCAAACAATGGCCTAAGGGGAGCAAAATTGACGAGAACCTTAACCCGAACCATGGTCAGCTTGTGAAATTTTTCACAAAAGCCGCTAGCCGTGCACTGGCAGCTTCGAAAATCCAACCTGCACTCGAGTTAATCAATCCCTACCTCTACGCTGTTGAGGAGCGGATTAAGGAACAAGCTCGAGCTTTCGACCCGGCGATTGAAGGATACGTGGCTTACGCCTGCGGAAGCAGCGGCAAGCGACTTCGGCCGGCGCTTGTACTACTGGCCGGTGGCGCTACCGGTGATATTTCACCTGGTCATGTCGATCTGGCAGTAGCCATTGAACTCGTCCACCTCGCTTCGCTCGTACATGACGATATTATGGACGGCGCAGAACTGCGGCGGGATCAACCTACGGCCAGCGCTAAATGGGGAAACTCGCTCGCTGTCCTCCTCGGCGACGCGCTTTTTGCTCATGCATTAAAGCTGACCACCAGTTTTTCTAACCAAGAAATCTGTCGCCGGGTTGCCCATGCTGCTCGCGACGTTTGTTCGGGCGAAATCATCCAAACGCAGCGTCGGCACGATGTTAACCTTTCCATACCAGAATATCTGCGGATCATCGAGCTCAAGACTGCCGCGCTATTTGCGGCGTCTGGAGAGTTAGGTGCTTTACTCAGCGGTGCTGCTCCCGAGACTATTACCGCTCTTAAATCGTATGGCGCCCGCCTGGGCACCGCCTATCAAGTCTATGACGATTGCCTTGACCTGGCCGGGTCTACTGAGAACGCCGGTAAGGACCTGGGTACTGACCTTAGGAAAGGGAAATTGACCTTGCCGATGCTTTACCTGCTTGGGGACACCGACTCTAACCGGCACAGACAGCTCAATGAGATTCTGCTGCGTGGCGACGAAAAAGAGTTGATCCAAATCGAACAGGAGGTTGTGGCTAAAGGGTGTCTAAAGCGCGCGGTGGAGACAACCAAGCAATTGGTGCTAGAAGCCCAGCGTGAGCTGCAACGGCTGCCAGTCAACAAGTACACTTTGGCGTTACACGAGGTAGGCGGCTTCCTCGCGGATACGGTCGATAAATTCGCCGCGGCCGCGTAAGGCGCTTCGTTCTCGTCCTCCTCGTCGTCCTCGTCCTCGATTTCGTGCGAACGGAGTGATGGAGTACTGGAGTCTTGGAGTGCCGCGCGTTCTCCGAATCGCACGGCATGTGCTGGGCTAGGAACGTTTTCAGGACACGCCTCTCTTCGACTCCAGACCCAGGGTTAAAGACCCTGGGCTAAGGTCCCGAACCCGCCGCGGCGGGTACATGCAAGTTTTCCCAACCGAAGATTTAATCTCTCCTGAAATCTTGCAACATCTTTTGCGTTGGTTGTATCATTACCGCTGTGGGTGATCACCTTCCCAGCCTTACCATTCATGAACTGCCTTCTGAGCAACGGCCGCGCGAAAAACTGTTAAACCGCGGCCCCGGTTCGCTAAGCGATGCCGAATTGGTGGCCATCCTGCTTCGCACCGGAACCAAAGGCGTGAATGCCATCGCGCTGGCAGAAAAAGTTCTTCTCCAATTCGGTTCCTTCGCCGGTGTGGCCCGAGCTTCGGTTCAGGAACTGGCCAAGATCCATGGAGTCGGCCTGACCAAAGCGATTCAACTGGCCGCATCTTTCGCCCTAGGTGCTCGTTTGGCCCAAGAACGTTTCGCTGCTCAAACCGTGGATTCACCAGCGATCATAGAAGATTTACTTGGTCCGGAATTGCGCTTATTGGATCGAGAATCCCTTCGCGTGGTCCTTCTGGATGCCAAACAACGTTTGCTCACCATCCAAGAGATCTCCAGAGGCAGTCTCAATGAAAGCTTAGCCCATCCTCGAGAAATCTTTAAACCGGCGATCGCACACTCCGCCTACTCTTTTATTCTGGTGCATAACCATCCATCAGGTGACCCGAGCCCAAGTGAAGCCGACCTTCGTTTGACCCGGCGCCTAGCGGAAGCAGCGCGAATCCTCCAAGTCACGTTGCTCGACCACGTGATTATCGGCCTGCCTCAACCAGGCCGTTCCGGATATTTCAGTTTCAAAGAGGCAGGCGTCATTGCCTGATGAATAGCAATAGCATCAAGTAGCAAATTGGAAGGCCGCGGCGGGGATTCGAAACCGACTCAGTTCGATCACTTGGACGCGGAGGCTGCGGCGCGTTGATTGGGTCGACGGACAGTTCTCACTTTCCCGCTGCGGCCGCCACCGCAAAAAAACTGATCGCCGCCATCGGATTCTAAGCCTGACACCCCAACCCCGGCCGGCATCTCGAGACTGTCCAGCACCTCGCCCGTTTGAGGATCGATTCGCCGCAGGTCGCTCGCATCGTCTTCCCAGGTACCGTGCCAAAGCTCCCCGTCGACCCACGTGACCCCAGTAACAAAGCGGGTGGTCTCGATGGTACGAAGAACCGCCCCGGTTTGAGGATCGATTTGATAGATCTTCCGCTCATCATAGTGAGCTACCCAGAGCGTCCCTTCGGCCCAGGCGAGTCCGGAATGACCGCTGCCGCCGGGCGTCGGGACAGCTGCCAGCACTTGGCCGGTCTTCGGATCAATCTTCTGGATGCGATTATCGGCGATCTGATACAGGTGTTGGCCGTCAAAAGCTGTTCCCGCATGTGCGGGGACAGCAATTGAGCGTAATATCTTCCCGCTCGCTGGATCGAAAGCATCCAGCTTGTCTCCGGCAGCAATCCATACGTGCTGACCGTCATAGGTGACCCCATTCACCCGTTCGACCCCCGGAAAGGGTCCATACTCGCGGACGATTTCGGCTGCGGATCGATTCATGGTTTCAACCTACTCAATCGGTAACGGGGCAGCTAGTAACAAGCTTGTCATGAGTCCTGGCACGGGTGGAGTCATCCAGCGACGCGCTCGGGCGCGACCAAATGACTGTACCTTGCCCGCTCCCGCCAGAGATTCGAGCGCTCGTTGCACGGTGCGCTGGCTGGCTCCGAGCGCAAGCGACAGGGCCGAACTCGACCATGACTCACCGTCCGCGAGGAAAGCGAGCACAGCCGCATGTTCCTCTTCAACGGGGCGTGCCAGCACGACAAGCTCGCGTGCCCCGCGCGGCACCAGAGCGAACCCTTGCTTCGTGGCGCTCACACTGGCCATCATGCGAAGCACCCGGCGAAGGCGCGCGACTTCGACCCGCAACCGCGCGCGGTGCGATTCATCCGCACGCTTCCCTCCGAAGGCCCGCGCAATCAACATTTCTCTGGATACGTCTTCTGGCCACGCCTCGGCCAACGTGCGCGCAAGTGTAAACAGCACGGGCCGTCTTGCCAACGAAAGCACCTTGCCTGCGTCACGCACCACATAACGGCACGCGTCCACCACGAGAGCCTTCGACGCCAGTAATGCTTCGACCTCCTCGAGGCGAAGGAGTCGCTCTTTGCCACGGGCAATCAGGCGCGCCGCGGGCGTACTCAGAATGAGGAACGCGCTTTCGACCTCCGCCTTGAGCGCAGGGATACCGGCGTGTTGCGCGGCCCGCTCGGCCCGAGCTAACGCAGCCTGGGCCGTCTTAGTCTGGAGCCGGCGCATCGCGATCCCCGCGACGACTAGCTCGTGAGCGGCTCTCAATGCGGGGGGAAACGGCGCCGGATCAAGCTTGGCCAGCGTTCGCTCGCCCTCGTTGATGCGCCCGATCAAGAGCAAGCGCCGGACCTCGAGATACCGAGCGTGCGCGGCGTTCAGCCGGTCGCCGTGCTCTTCCAGCGTTACGCGCGCGGCCTTTAGCGCCTTCGCGGGCCAGCCCAAGTCGCGCGAGACCAGCGCAATCTCGGACTCGGCGACAATACACCTCGCACGAGCCACTGCCTCTTTCGGGCCAAAGGCGCGCGCGGCATTTCGCAAAAGAACCCTCGCTCGAACGAGGTCGCCTAGCCGCGCCATCGCAATGCCCCTAAGCGCAAGCGCTGGAGCGTCGTCGCGCAAGGCCACTAGATTCAGGGCAGCGATGGGATCACCCGCCGCGAGTGCACGCGCCGCGGACATGATCAATGGGTCCATCTGAATCGCGCCACACTTGTCACTCACGCCGTTCAATTCGCGACACTAAGCTATCTCACGACGGCCAACCAGTAGGTCGTATCAGGAACCGAGAGAACCAACAAAAAGAATTAACCAATAGAAATGAGCACAGAGAAAAAAACGACGACAAGGCACATGACCGGGACACGCGAAGAGTGGCTGAACGCGCGGCTTGACCTGCTTAAGGCCGAAAAAGAGCTAACGCGGCGCAGTGACGAGCTGGCCAGGCGTCGCCAGGACCTGCCCTGGGTCCGGGTCGACAAGGAGTACCGATTCGAGACCGATCGAGGGATCGTCTTACTGGCAGACCTCTTCCAAGGGCGTTCGCAGCTCCTTATGTACCACTTTATGTTTGGGCCCGACTACAAAGCGGGATGCGCAACCTGCTCAACGATCGCGGACGGGTTCGACGGCTTCGCCATTCATCTAGCTAACCATGATGTCATGCTTTCGGCGGTGTCGCGTGCTCCGCTCGCTAAGCTACAGGCTTATCAACGACGGCTGGGATGGACCTTCGCCTGGGCCTCCTCGCTTGGGAGCGACTTCAACTTCGACTTCAACGTCTCGCTCACCGCGGAGCAACAGCGCGCCGGAGGCTACGAATACAACTACGAACGTGGCGGCCACGCGATGGATGCGGAGACTGATATTCCGCAGCCCGTCCTCGAGAACGCCGACATGGCTGGAACTGACGTGGCATCTTACACGCGAGAGAGGCCGGGCATGAGCGCATTTGTGCTCGAAGACGGCATCGTCTACCACACTTATTCCACTTACGCGCGCGGATTGGACGGCCTCTGGGGCATGTACCAATGGCTCGACCGCGCACCCATAGGGCGCAACGAGGACGCGAGCGTCTGGTGGCGCCGCCACGACGAATACAACCAGCGCTAAGACAAAGTCATGGACTTCATTGCTGCAATTGGGGAACAAGAGATCTCACGACGCATGCGTCCCAAGCGAGCTTCCGAGTCAGCCTTCTTCGCGATCTCGGCGCTGCTCTTCGTTGCCAGCGCCGCGGCGACGATCCTTTGGTGTGGCTCCATGTCGGCGATGGGAGAGATGCCGATGCCCGGCGATTGGACAATGTCGATGGCATTGATGCTGATGCCCGGACAGACGTGGCTCGAAGCTGCAGCATCTTTCCTCGGGATGTGGATCGTGATGATGGTAGCGATGATGCTACCATCGCTGGTGCCGATGCTTTGGCGCTATCGCCAGGCTGTTGAGGAAAGATCCGACGCGCACTTAGGCCTGCTGACCGTGGTAGCAGGCTTGGGGTACTTCTTCATATGGACCCTGTTCGGCATGGCTACCTTCCCGCTTGGCGTTGCGATCGCAACAGCTGAGATGCAGCTGCCGGCACTAGCCCGCGCCGTTCCGGTCGCACTCGGTGTGATCGTCCTGGCCGCCGGTGCGCTCCAGTTCAGCACCTGGAAGGTGAGTCACCTTAGCTGCTGCCGGACGATACCGGCACCCCGAAAAACGTTGCCGGCGGACGCCGGCACAGCTTGGCGACATGGCTTGCGCCTCGGCCTTCACTGCACCTACTGCTGTGCCGGTCCAATAGCGGTCCTGCTCGCCATCGGGGTCATGGACCTGCGCATAATGGCAGTCGTGACCGCAGCCATCACCGCCGAACGTCTGGCACCTGCCGGTGTGCAAGTGGCACGGGCCATCGGAGCAGCTGCCATTGGAGTAGGGTTAGTTCTGATCGCGCGAACAGTAGGGAACTGGTGCCTCGCGGCTGACATTCTGGCTCCTGGATTCTGGCTCCTGCCTCCTTACTGATTACTGATTACTTTTTCCGACTTCGACCCGAACTGCTGCTTTACGTATTGCACAAAACGGGCCACGACCTCTTCCACCGCTCCTTTCCTCCAGGCAATCCCATAACGCATCTTTTGGACAGGTGAAGACAAAGGAACGAAGCGCACACCAGGGGTAGGTAAGCGGCTAATATGTTCGGCAAAGATTGAAATACCGAAACCCGCAGCAACGTATTGAACTCCGGTACGTGCCCGGTCGACCTCTTGCACCACTCTAGGAACAAACCCGGCTCGTTCGCACATCCGGGAAATCAATGACCGATAACTAGGTGAGTTTTTCTCGGAAGTGAGAACGAATGACTCGTCTTTCAATTGAGCGAGCGAGACTTTGGACAACCGGGCGAAGCGATGATCGCTGGGCAAACCGACTACGGTTGATTCTTCAGAAAAGGCTTCCAAATAGAGACCAGGCGGCGGTTTCCCATCAATCGGCCCCACCAACCCCACATCCACGGTGCGCGCAAGCAAAGCTTCCAGCTGCTGCGAAGGATGCATTTCCGTCAAAGTCACCTCGACCTCCGGATACTTGGCTCGAAACCGCTTCAATACTCGCGGCATCCATTCATGGCTTTGCGATCCAATGAAACCGACGGCTAACACACCGTACTCTCCCTGACCGATCCGCCTGGCTTGACGAGATGCTTCCTGAACCGAGCGCAAGATCCGTTCCGTGGCCTCGTAAAACGCCTGTCCGGCAGCTGTGAGCCTCACGCGACGCCGGCTTCGCTCCAGTAGGAGAACACCGAGCTCAGTCTCCAGGTCCTGAATCTGGGAGCTGACTGCCGACTGGGCCACTCGCAAACGGGTGGCGGCTCGGGTGAAACTCAATTCATCCGCCACCGCCCGAAAATAGCGTAAGTGCCGCAACTCCATGGGGAACGATAAATCTCTTAAACAGATTACTGCTAACGTAATAAGCTATTTTATTTATTACAGGTGTCGCCTAATTTTTTTTAACCATGAGCAGCATTTCTTCGGTCCGAGCGTTCTCCAAGCCGGACCGGAGCGCTTCACGCCGGCTGCCGCGGGTATGGTCTAACCTTAATCGACGGGCTTTACCTCCCAGGCGCACGACCGAAGTAGGTCGTTGGCTGGCACTTGCGGTGATGCTGGTAGGACCATTGCTCGGGGTCATCGACTTTTTTATCGCCAATATCGGCATCAACAGCATCCGCACTTCTCTCCAAGCCGGGTTCGGAGAGATCGAACTGGTGGTGGCCGGGTACGGCCTGACCTACGCCGTATGTCTGATCACCGGAGGACGGCTCGGAGATATTTACGGACGAAAGAAGATCTTCATTTTGGGGCTGATCGGATTTACCACCACCTCCGCTCTGTGCGGACTGGCATCCAACGCGGCCATGCTGGTGATCTGGCGTTTGCTGCAAGGATGCACGGCCGCTGTGATGTTCCCGCAGGCGCTCTCTTTCATTCACGTCAATTTCTCCGGTGCCGCTAAGCGCCTGGCCTTCAGCGTGTACGGAGCAGCGATTGGCTTTGGCTCAATCTTGGGTCAAATCCTCGGCGGTTTTCTGATTCAAGCCAATGTTTTGCATTTAGGCTGGCGGCCGATCTTTTTGATCAACGTCCCCATCGGGATCGCCACCGTGGTAGCCGCTTGGCTGGTGCTGAGAGAATCGCAATCCGAAAAGCCTCCCCGGTTAGACCCGGTTGGAACGGTGCTGCTTTCACTCGCGCTTTTTCTGTTTTCACTCCCTTTCATGGAAGGAAGAGACGCTGGCTGGCCGACGTGGGCATGGATCGCCCTCGTGGCCAGCGTCCCGCTATTTGGTGTTTTTCTTCGCTGGGAAAGCCATCTGGCGCAGACCGGCGCCACGCCTCTGGTCGAACCCCGTCTTCTTCAGGATCGAGGGTTCCTCGTCGGCATCGGCGTCACCTGTATTTACTTCGCCGGCCACAGTTCGATGTTGCTGGTACTATGTTTATTTCTCCAGCTGAGCCTTAACCTTAATCCGTTCCAAACCGGGTTGTCATTGGCGCCGTTCTCATTCGGATTTCTTTTGGGCTCGGCGGTCTCGGGTAAACTGAATGGCTTTCTAGGCAGAAAATCTCTTCACGTCGGCACAGCCGTCCTGGGGCTTTCCCTAACGGCGCTGGCTATCGTAGCCGGCAGCACGCATGGCCAACAAAGCTTTCTCTTCATTTCCCTGTGCTTTGTGTACGGCATCGGCCGAGGCTTAGTTACCACCCCGCTTTTCAACACCGTGCTAAGCGGTGTGCCGGCACAAGACGCCGGGGCGGCAGCCGGAATCGTATCCACCGCCCAACAGGTTGCCAACTCAATCGGTATCGCCGTGCTCGGAGCGGTGGCGTTCTCGGTCATTCCTTATCGCGGCAACGCAGCCGACTATGCCCATGGCTTCATCTTATCGAGCATCGTGAACCTCTTTATGGTAGGCGCAGCTTCGATCTTGCTTTTCCTAATTCCGAAAAAGCGCGGCACCGAAACCGCCGGCAAAGGCGAGGCATCGTTTGAAGCAGGGTAGAAGGGACTTGTCCTCGTCCCTCCTCTTCGAGAGAAGGGCATTCAACCTACGCAAAATGCTGCCGCCCTTCGAGGTAATCGACAATGGTTGATGCCAAACCACGAAACCAAACTAAATCTCCGTTTCAAGATCCTTAACCATGCGCCGAACGTACGTTATCCGGCAACGTGGCTTTAAGATCTTCAAACTCTGCTGATACGAACCCACCTCCAGAACTTCGATAGTGACCCGGCGAGAACCCCAACTCGCCATCTCTCGACGAGACGGCATATAAAGATCGATCGTGTTAGTTCCAACGAGCGCCGAACCGTAGTCATCGACCACATAGCGTCGATCCGAACCCACGATTCGAAACTTTGTTCCCATTGGAAACCGCGACCAATCGGCAGCGGCGCTGTTGAATTCAGCGGCAGCCAACCGGCCATCAACAGCGTTGCTCTTCCCGTATCGCCTATGGGCTCGTTCGGTATGACAATACGCAGTCGTTTTAATTTCGACTAGTTTGTGAAGAGACGCTTTGCCTCGGAGTGCGGTGCCATTCTTGGTTTGGCTGCCATCTTGGGAGCAGCCGACCACCAGAATGGACACGCCCAACGACGCGGCGTGGAAGATTCTCATCTAGACAACACGCCGGCCATCTTCCCGATAACTCCCATAATGTCAATACAAAACGGCTTGGTAGGGCGAGGCTCCTGATCTTCCTGAACCGGCACGCAACGGGACGCATTTCCCTGGAGAGCCGGCAAGACCGTGCGGGAGCCTCGCCCTACCCTTCCATCGTGCTGCCAGCCTTGACTTCGCTCCAGCGAACAAATGCACAAACTCCGCGTTTTGAGGTTTTGGCGAAGTCCCAGAACGGCTGAACTTCCGGGGACCACTTTTCCTCTGCCGCTCGGGCGACCGCCTGCGAAACATTCAATCCTTCATGATACAGAATATGAAAGGCGCGCTTCACCTCCGAGCGCAGGTCGGGTCCGAAACCCGCCCGACGGAGAGCAACCACATTGATCCCCACCACACTATTGCGGCCGGCTTCGGTGGCGAACGGAGGCACATCTTTGCTCACGGCCGAGGCGCCCTGCATAATCGACATAGACCCAAGCCGCGTATGTTGATGGACGACGGATCCGCCGCCCAGGAATGCTTTGTCGTGAACTTCAACATAGCCGCCGAGCAACACGTTGTTAGCCAAGATTACTTGATTGCCTACCCGCGAATTGTGACCCAGGTGAGCTCCCGCCATCAACAAAGACTGACTCCCCAGAACCGTTAAACTATCGGGCTTGGTTCCACGATGAATTGTGCAGTGTTCTCGAAGGACATTGTCATTTCCGATTTCAACCCCGCTGGGACTATCGGGCCGGTAGGCCAGATCTTGAGGATACCCGCCGATAACGCAACCGTAACCGATGGTATTCCCGGACCCGATCTTGACTTGGCCCACGATAATCGCGCCCGCTTGGACCCGGGTTTTCGCTCCGATAAACACCGGCCCATCAATCACAACGTTCGCCTCGATTTCGACGTCGGGTTCCAGATGAGCACCCGGGTCGATGACAGCGGTAGAATGAATCATGCTACAAAGAGCCTACCTGGGTAAAAAATGCATGCGCATTTCTCGCCGATGCAGGCTAGGATCCGCCCGTGAAAATTCTTGTTACAGGAGGGGCAGGGTACATCGGCAGCGTTTGTGTCGAGGATCTGCTGAATAGGGGACACGATGTCACGGTGTTCGATAATCTAACGGAGGGGCACAGAAAAGCCGTCGACCAACGCGCGAAATTCGTCCAGGGAGATCTAGCTGACAAAACGGGAGTCTCACAGGTGATGGGGACAGAGCAGCCGGCGGCGGTGATGCACTTTGCGGCCAAAGCGTTGGTCGGCGAATCGATGCAGAATCCTTCCAAATACTTTTTCAATAATGTCTCGTGCGGGCTCAACCTGTTGGATGCCATGGTCGAGCACGGAGTAAAACGGTTCGTGTTTTCATCGACCTGCGCGACCTACGGGATACCCGAAGCCATACCGATAGACGAGCTGGCTCCCCAAAAGCCGGTGAATCCTTATGGAGAATCAAAGCTCATTTTCGAGAAAATCCTAGGTTGGTATGACCAGATTCACGGTCTGGTTTTCGCCGCTCTTCGCTATTTCAACGCCGCAGGGGCTACCGAAGCTTTTGGAGAAGACCACCGGATCGAGACCCACCTTATCCCATGCGTACTACAGGTGCCTCTCGGTAAACGCGAGCATGCCCAGATCTTTGGGACCGACTACCCCACTCCAGACGGAAGTTGCATTCGCGACTACATCCACGTGACCGATTTGGCACAAGCGCATGCCCTGGCTCTCGAAGTTAAAGAGAGCGGTTTCTTTAACCTCGGGATCGGAGGCGGCGTCTCTGTCCTCGAAGTCATTGAAGCCTGCCGAAAAGTGACCGGAAACGACATCCCTATCGTAAATCAGTCGCGCCGCGCCGGAGATCCTCCCCGTTTGATCGCTTCCGCCCAAAAGGCGCGCGAGGTATTGGGCTGGCGACCACACTTCGAGCAGATCACGGATATCGTCAGCAGCGCCTGGAATTGGCACCTTCGGCACCCAAAGGGATATAACGACTGATTTCGGTTACCAATCGGCATCTAGAAACGTCTCTATATCCAGAATGCTCAGGCTTAGCCGGTCAGCTCCGGTCAAATCCAAAAATCGCTCAAGATCGCCGAACCCCGGATTCTCCTTGCAATTCGACGATTGAAGCGATTCGGTGTACGACGCGCCCAACACGGAAGATGATCTGCCGGCTCTTCGTCTTTATTTCGCTGCTATTGCTGCCGGTGTCTGTTTACGCCCAGGCGAATGCGAATCCGCTGGAGGATTTCAATCCCACGGCTCCTGGGGGGAAGTTCGGCCAATCGCCCGTTGAAATTACATCGGAGGGGCAGACCCGTTATGAGGGTGGTGTCGCGATCGCGGAGAACCATGTCGTCATCCACTACGGCGACGTCGCCATCTACTGCGAGTATGCCGAGTACAGCCCAGAAACCCATGATGTGCTGGTCAAGGAACGTGTCCGGATCTACCGCGGGGATTATGCCTTTGTTTGCGATCGTGCGGTCTACAATCTCGAGACCAAACGGTTGTACATGGCCGATTTTGCCGGAGCTAAGATGCCGTTTGAGATTACGGGCACCAATCTGACTTCGTTTGAGTCAAACGAATATCAGATTTACGACGGGAGTTTCACCACCAGCGATTCGTCGGAGCCCGATTACCACATCCAAGCCAAAGGGATCCGGATCTATCCGAACGACCGCATCATTTTCACGAATGCGTGGGTGTACGTTAAAAACGTACCGATTTTCTGGTTTCCCTATCTGTACCAATCGTTGAATAACCAGTTTGTCTTTTTGCTCAGTCCCGGATACAACAGCAACTACGGCGAGTACCTCGTCAGCGATATCGGCTTTCCTGTTTTTGACCATTTCGATGCGATTCTCCACCTGAACGCATACTCGCTTCGTGGCCCTGCCCTGGGGATCGACGTCAATTACAACCTTGGCGAGCAAGAGCAGCAAGACACCCTCAAGATAAAGACCTTTTTCATCAACGATAAAGGATCGAATATCAACCAGACCTCGCTCGGACGGCCACCGATTGACGCGGGGAGGTATCGCCTCAGCTACGAATCTCGCACCTACCTGGCAAGCGACACCTCGCTGGTGCTCGAAGTGAACAAATTTAGCGACGACTTTTTAATGGAGGATTTTTTCCCTTATGAGTTCCAAGTCGATCCGCAACCACAGACCTATGTGGAGCTCATCAAACAGGGAGACGCGTACGCACTGAGCCTTTTCGCCCGGTATCAGGTCAACGATTTCTTCCAGACGACAGAGAAACTACCGGAACTCTCATGGGAGGTGGTGCGGACACCGCTGTTTAATTCGCCGATTTACTACGAAGCCACCACGACCGCAGGCTGGTACCAGTTAGCCCAGCCAGTCGGCACTTTTTTCAACCCCAGCTTGAACCCGGACTATTCCTCTTTCCGGTTTGATACTTTCCACCAGCTGACCTTCCCGCATACCTATTTTGGATTCCTCTCGTTCGTGCCCCGCGTCGGCTTCCGGACGACCTATTATAGCCGGACCGGTGATGTGGTTGTAGGGAATCCGGCCGCCGGCATCCCATTCGGTTCAGTCGCCTATGAAGCGGGCGGGACCCGATTTGTCGAAAACGCCGGTTTCGACACCTCCTTCAAACTGTCTCATGTCTACGAAGGCGTTCAGGCCCACTGGCTGGGACTCGACGGTCTGCTGCATGTCATCCAGCCCTACGCCGACTACTCCTGGGTCTCGACCCCAAATATTGGACCCGGGAAGATCCTCCCGTACGACCGATTTATCACGAGCACCTATTTGCCTCCCATCGATTTCCCGCAATTTACCGCTACCGATTCCATCGCTCACGAATCTGTTCTGCGACTGGGCGTACTCAACAAATTCGAGACCCGTCGCGATAGCGGGACCTTTACCTGGTTGTCGATAGATACCTTCTTGGACGTCAATTTTAAAAATCCGTACGAGCAAACGTATTATTCCGATATCCAGACCCAAATCCGATTCCAGCCGGTGCCTTGGCTATATTTCACGGAGTATGCGCAGATCCCCTGGATCGAGAAAAAACAATTCTGGGAGTTCAACACGACGCTGACCTGGACGGTCACTCCCAACATTGATGTGACCTTGTTACATTCCTACCTCAATCACAATCCCCTCGAGCCCAAGACAAACAGCACTTATCTTCAGACTTATTTCAGGATCAACTCCAACTGGGGCTTCAGCATCTTGGAGGAATACGATCAGACAACAGGACGGCTGGGTGTACAAAAATATACGTTTCACCGGGACCTCAGCAGTTGGGTCGCATCTCTCGGCTTATACGAGAACAACAACGGCAGCAACAAGACTACTTACGGAGTTGAGTTGATCATGACCCTTAAGGATTTGCCGAAATATGGCTTCCCGGTAAATCTCAGTCCTGGGCTATAGTGCACCAAGTCAGTGACTGGGGTAGTGGCGTTGCGATCAAAATGGGCCGCCGGCAAGGCGGTGCGAGCCGCACTAGCACTAAGAAGGAGCATATCTTAATCGATACGTGACTGAGGAGCAACGCAGCCGCCGGCCCATTTTCATCGCAACCCTCCGGGCTGCGCGTCTTTTGGCCGGCTGCTTTGTCGCTCATCGGTCAAAGACCACAGCGGGTATTCTCCCTCTTCGCTTCGCGCATCCTGCCAAAATACGCTGCAGCGCCACTACCCCAGTCACTGACTTGGTGCACTGGCTTGCTAGCTTTCACTGGACAAACCCCTAAACCTTCCGTATCAGGGGACCTTTGTACAACAAAGGACTGTATGGAAATTGCCATTGTTGGTTCGGGATATGTGGGCCTCGTGACGGGAGCGTGTTTTGCGGAAGTCGGACATCACGTCATTTGCGTCGACAATGACGACAGAAAAGTTAAAGCACTGCAAAGCGGGATCATCCCGATTTATGAACCGGGCCTAGACGACCTGGTCCATCGGAATGTGGCCGCTCGCCGCATCCGCTTTACAAACAGTATCGAAGAGGGCGTAGACAATTCTCAAGTCATCTTCATTGCCGTTCCCACGCCGCCGCAGAGTGACGGCAGCGTCGATCTTACCTATATTGAACGAGTCGCCCGTGAAATCGCTTCCGTACTGAAAAGCTATCGCGTGATCGTCGATAAGAGCACAGTACCGGTCAAGACCGGCGAAAAGGTGGCTGACACCATCCGGCGCTACAACAAAGTCGGCGTGGAATTCGATGTAGTCAGCAATCCTGAATTTCTTCGCGAAGGATGCGCGGTCGACGATTTGATGCACCCTGATCGAATCGTCATCGGAGCCAACAGCGATCGTGCCTTAGCGCTGATGAGCAAAATTTACGAGCCGTTCATGGCGCCGGTGATGGTTACGGACATCAACAGCGCCGAGCTGATCAAACATGCAGCCAACTCTTTCCTGGCTCTTAAGATCTCTTATATCAATGCGATTTCGGCTATCTGCGAAGCGACCGGAGCCAACGTTGATAAGGTCGCGGACGGGATCGGTGCTGACAAGCGAATCGGACGAAGCTTTCTCAATGCCGGACTGGGTTACGGAGGTTCATGCTTCCCGAAAGATATCGCGGCGTTTATTGCCATTAGCGATCAACTAGGCACCCCGTTCAACCTTTTGAAGGAGGTTCAGCGGATCAATCAAGCCCAACGTGAACGCTTCGTAAAAAAGCTGCGCGATACCCTGTGGGTTTTAAAAGAAAAGCGCTTAGCGGTTTGGGGACTTACGTTTAAGCCAGATACCGACGATGTTCGCAGCTCAGTGGCAGTCGAATTGGTGAACGACTTGTGTCGCGAAGGCGCCATCGTTTCAGCTTATGATCCGAAAGGGATTTCCAAGGTGCGTGAGCTCAAGCTTTGCCCAGACGCGATCCTGGTGCCCTCTCCGCTCGAAGCCGTTCGCGATGCCGATGCCCTGATCATCGCTACCGAATGGAAGGAATTCGAGAACGTGGACTTCTCCGACGTGAGACGTCTGATGCAGACGCCACTGATCTTCGACGGACGCAACCTGCTCGATCCGAAAACGATGCGAGACTTCGGTTTTCAGTATCACGGCATCGGCCGAGGGACCCCTAGCTAGCCGCCGCCGGTGGAGTCTGTTGGTGGGGCGAGGCTCCCCGGATGGCCTTGGCGGAGCGCCGGCTTCTTCGCCACACGCGAAACTGCTGGCCCCTTATGCCGTGACGTGGAACCTTTTAGGGTTCTCTCTGTGACCGTGACAGCCGGAGTGGAACAACGTAACGGTTATGGCAGGTGACAATCCACGGCAAAGTTGTCTTAGAGCATTGCAGCAATGGGAATCATCCCGAGCTTTCGCTGATGACGTACTCCACCGGACACTCGACGGTTCCCGATTAACCACGGTTAATCGAGCGTTTGTCACCGAAGCTTTCTATGGGGTCATCCGCAACCGTTCAATGTTAGACTTTGTTATTGAGCGGTTTCGTCCGTCCAAACTTGATAGCCGAACTCGGCTGGCGCTACAGCTCGGGCTTTATCAGATCTACAAAATGCGGGTCGCTCCGCATGCGGCGGTGTATGAAACGGTGAATCTGGCCGGACCTGCCAGATCCCTGGTAAACGCCGTTCTCAGAAAGGCGATTAACGAGAAGGAAGCCGTTTTATCCGATGTCCAAAGTGCGCCGGCTTATATTCGTTGGTCTCATCCGGAATTTCTTTACTCGCGCTGGAGCGAAGAACACGGCTCGGGCGCGGCCGAAGAACTTTGCCAATGGAACAATGAACCGGCCAAAATTTATGTTCGCACCAACCAGCTCCGCTCCACCAAAGAAGCTCTTCTGGAGAACGCGGACGGTGCCAAACCTTCATCATTGCACGCTGACTGTCTGGAAGTCGATCACCTGCCGGCGGACTGGATCGCTTCCGGGGTAGTGTACGTGCAGGATCCCAGCACTCTGTTGGCCTGCGAAATTCTCAATCCTCGCCCCGGGGAGAAAGTGTTGGACGCCTGCGCGGCACCCGGCGGAAAAACTGGCTATTTAGCCCAACTGATGGCGAATTCCGGGTCGGTGCTGGCTTGCGATTACGAACCGTCTCGGCTGGCTCGGCTGCGAGAGAATCTGGCCAGGCTGGGAGTGTCTAATACCACCGTTATGAAGGTTGATTGGTTACAAGACGCCCCTTCGCTTCCGGACACCAACTTTGATGCTGTTTTGCTAGATGTGCCCTGCACTAACACCGGCGTAATTCGTCGCCGAACCGACGTACGTTGGCGGCTTACTCCGGATGATTTCCGGCGAATGCCGAAACTGCAGATCCGGATAGTTGAGAACGTAGTCCCTTACCTTCGCAGCGGCGGCCGATTGGTTTACAGCACATGCAGCGTCGAACCCGAAGAAAATGTTCAGGTCGTCAGGCTCATCGGCGAATCAATCCCTTACTTAAGGCTGGTCAGCACGAAAAGCATCATGCCCACCCGCGACGGAATGGACGGCGCCTTTGTCGCTCTATTCAGCAAGGATTAGCCCGGTAGCGGCGATGTGGTGTCGCCCGCCCGAATCGGCCTGTCGCGCCGTAGTCCCGCGGCCGCGGGAGAAGGCGGGAGGGGAGCCGCATTACGCGGGTCTTAGCCGCTAAGTTTTTCGTAAAAGCGAAGCGCTTCGATTTTGTTGGTCAATTCGTCCAATGGGTAGACTCCCTGTTCGCCACCGGATCCGGGATCCTGGATTAAATAATGAAAGCCGCGTTTGCCGACAATAACTACAAAGTGAGTGACCCCGCTCGGCAACCGTAAGCGAATAATCACCGGATTGCCTCGAACTAAGTTCCTATCGATTAGGAAAAACGAAGGCAGATCTTCATAAACATGTTTTGCCTTACCCGGAACAAAATCTGCCGCCTTCTCCCAGCGTAACCAACCCTCGGTGGTATATCCATCATGAGCGATCAAAAACTGGTTCAACTGACCAGGATCTAACTGCAGACCATAGAATGAGAGGACCATTGCCGCGGAACTCACGGCACAGCCTTCCTGGGCCATGGTCCCTGGAGTCCCGGCCAAAGATTCATTTCCCCAACGATCATCGCTCTGCGCAAATCGTGGTACAGCCAGCGTGACCCGGTAAGGGAAATAGATGCCCCCGGTAGAATTGATCTGGCGAGGCCAGAAGTAGTACCATCCTGCCACTAACAAGGAGATAGCCAGCAAGAGACCAATCAGCCGCAGCCAAGCACGGTTTCGAGAACCCCGATCTATCGCTGCCCGTGAATCATCTGTCGCTATGACTTGCATCGCCGTAATCCACCCAAGTTAACACGTGCCACCACCTCCCAGCGAATTTATTAAATTGCCCGCAGCCAACGCTCACCTATCGTAGTGCCGTGAGCGGCAGTGCCACGACGGTAGCAAAACCAAAGAGAGGCAGCTCCCTCCAATACAATCGCCGCCTTCTTATTTTTGTTGTAATCGCGATACCAGTTCTCATCGCTGCACTTTTTTTCTTTGTTTCCCGACAGCTGCGGCGCGATGAAGGGCTGGGCCGCGAGGTTGTGGGACGCATGCACGTCGCCCGTGAACAATTGTTCGTGATCCAAGATCTCCTGGATCAAGCCGACAAAGCTCAGCGCGGGTATCTTTTGACCGGGCAATTAGTCAATCTCTTACCGTTTTGGCTGGCTAAGGCTGAGTTGCCAGCCCAGCTCCTGAATCTCCACCATCTATTGGCTGCCGAACCTCGACAGTTGCCTCAAGTAGTCCAGTTAAGCACCGCCATTCAAAAAAAACTTGATGAGCTGAGCCAAGGCATTGCCCTCAAGGAGACGGGAAAAACGGACGACGCCGTGGCGATGCTGCTTTCGACCGGCAGCGGATCACTGCTGAGCGAGATCCACACTGCCATATTCACGCTGCAAGCGTACGAAAATGCGATCCTGGCTGAACGCAACGCCAACACCGATGCGCAAATGGATCTGCGCGATGACATTTCCACGGTGCTTTTGGCAACCATCACTTTGGTGGTTGTCGGAGCCGGCATCCTTTTTTTACGGATACAACAACTTCAGAATATCATTACCGTCTGCGCGTGGACCCAACGGGTTAACTTTCGGGGCAAATGGATGCGAATGGAGGAATTTCTTTGGGAACGGTTTCGCGTGAAAGTTTCCCACGGTATCTCCGAAGAAGCTTTTGATGGGGTAATGGGTATGGTGGGCAAGAACCTGACAATTCCTGACAATCGTGGAGATCGGCCTGCAGGCGCTGGTGATGGACCAAAAACCAAGTAGAAAATTCCTTAGATCCGTTAGCCTGGTCTCGCTCGCACTGAGCTCAACTCTCCTGCTCAACGCCTGTTCTACCCTATGGCCGAGCTCAGGCGCCAAGAGTACGCTCTGGCGGGTGCAAGGTGAGCACAATTCGGTCTATTTGCTCGGGTCAATCCACGTGCTACCCGCAACCGCCTATCCATTGCACCCGGCGCTGCAAAGAGCATTCGATAACTCAGAACGCATTGTGTTCGAGGTCGATTTGAACACTGTTTCTCAAAAGGCGGTTTTGCGCGAGTTTGAAGAAGTCGGCATCTATCCGCCTGGCGATAGCCTTGAGCATCATGTTTCTCCGCCAACCATTAAATTGGTTAAGAAGGCGCTGGCCCTGCTTGGCATTTCCTACCAAAAGGCTAAGCGCTTCAAACCGGCCTTACTAGGCGAGCTCATCACGAGCCGATACACGGAACTCGCGGGTTTTAGAGAGGATCTCGGCATCGATCGATACTTCTACTCGCAAGCCAAAAACTTCCGAAAACCCGTACTAGGTCTCGAAACCGTCCGAGATCAAGCCAGGGTCCTTTCCTCGGATGATTCATCTGGCGAAACTCACCTCGTTGAAGCTATCGTCTCGTTGCCGGCGGCAAAAGTAGTCCTCGATGAGCTAGTAGATGCCTGGAAAAAAGGTCAGATCAATACCCTCGATCGGTTATTGAATCAGGATGAATGGAGCGATCCGACAACTTTCGAGTCGATGTTCTCACGCCGAAATCGGAAATGGTTACCCCAGATAGAAAGCTTCCTCCGGGGCGATGGTAATTATCTCGTGATCGTCGGTTCCGGGCACCTGGTCGGTGACCATGGCTTGGTAAGAACGCTGCACGATCGCGGTTACCGGGTTAAACAGCTCTAGGTGAAGGGCCCGGCGTTCGGTAGGGCGAAAACCCGCCGGTCCGTGCACCGCGCCTCCTGGCTCCTGACTCCTTGATTCTAGCTCCTGGCTCCTTCCCCTATTCCCCAAACGTCTTCGCCTCTTCCTTCAGCGCGTCTTCTACCACTTCGATCTTAATCAAGTTGGTTTTACCGGAGACGTTGTAGGGCGTGCCAGCAACGATCGTGAGGACGTCGCTGGGTTGGGCTTGCAAAACTTTCACGGCGGCCTCGGCGCTTAGCTTGACCAAATGCGCAGTCCCGGTGATCGGCGGCACCAGAACCGGTTCGACACCCCAGATCAGGCTCATCCGGCGACAAGTCTCCGGCGACGAGCAAAGCGCAATGACCGGCATTTTCGGGCGGTGGCAAGCCACCCGGCGAACGGTGGTGCCGGAGGTGGTGGCCGCAACGATCGCCCGGGCAGAAACTGAGCTGGCAATCATCGCCGTCGCCTGGCCTACCGCCCCGTCCAGGTCGGCCAAACGACCTAACTCCCCTGAACTCGGCAGCTCGCCACGCATCCAAGCCAGCTCCGCCCGACGTGCGATTGTCGCCATGGTCTCGACCACTTCCACCGGGAATTTGCCGATGGCTGACTCGCCGGAAAGCATCACGGCGTCGGTCCCGTCGAGAATCGCATTCGCCACATCCGCAGCCTCGGCTCGGGTTGGCTTATGAAAATTGGTCATCGATTCGAGCATCTGTGTCGCGGTGATTACCGGGACCCCCGCTTGCCGGCACACTGCAATAATGCGTTTCTGAGCAATCGGGACATCTTCGAAGCTCATCTCCAAAGCGAGATCGCCTCGAGCGACCATTACGCCGAAGCATTCCTTGACGATATTCTCAATGTCTTCGAGCGCGTTTTGTCGCTCGATCTTGGCGATAACAGGAATGCTGGCTCCTCGTTCCGCCAGGGTTTGCTTAAGAAAACGGACATCAGCCGCCGATTGGACAAATGAAAGGGCCAGAAAATCGATCTCCTGAGATACTGCAAAATCGAGGTCCTGATAGTCTTTGGTAGTTAGAGAAGGCAGCGAAATCAGTCGATTCTTTAAGTTGACGCCTTTATTGCTCTTCAATTCGCCAGCCCGCAGCACTTCGCAGAGGACTTCCCCGCCGGCGAGCCGATCCAGGACCTGTAGCTCAATATTGCCGTCATCCAGCAGGATGATGGTCCCGTGAGCAACGTCGTTTGCCAGACTGCGGAAACTGACTGCAATTTTTTCCGGGGTCCCGATCACCGGGTTGGGTGTCAGAACAATTTTATGCCCCGGTTCCAGTTGGATAGCTCCGTTCTCCATTTCGCCGACCCTGATTCGAGGACCGCGCAGATCCCCGAGAATACCGACGAACACACCGAGTTCGTCAGCCACCTTTCTAACCCGGGCCACAAGCGGTTTGGCTTGCTCAGCGGACCGATGCGAAAAGTTAAGCCGAACTACGTCCATCCCGGCGTCAATTAGCCGCCGGAGCATCTCTTCGCTGTCGCTTGCCGGACCGATCGTTGCGACAATTTTTGTTCGTTTAGCAGGTCGAGCCATGGCACGCACAGTTTTCCATGGTTCTCTCTCCCGTCAAACCAAACAGGTTCGCCGTTCACCGTTCACGGTTCGCGGTTCGCGGTTCACAGTCGGCCGCGGTAGCGGGCCGGACCAACCGCCAACGGTGAACTGAGAACGGCGAACAGTGAACTGTGAACTCTTAGTGGCGCGAAGCCACTCCCTCTGCCATGTTGTCGGTCCCATGGAAGCACCAAGATTACAATTATCGCTCCTACCCGACGTGCTTGCGGTGTGCAGGTTAGAACCCTCTGACCCAATTCCCGAGTGGGCGATTCGTACCGGCTTCTTCTCCGTGTCTAGAACCATGGATCAGCTCTCGATCGTTTGTGCCAATTCCGAGGTTGGCGACGATGTGCGGGCCAGTAAGGGCTGGCGAGCCATCAAAATCGAGGGGCCTCTCGATCTCGACCTGGTCGGTATTCTCGTTTCGGTGGCTGTCCCGTTGGCTCACGCCGGTATCGGTATTCTGCCAATCGGCACTTTTGATACCGATTACGTGCTGGTGCGAGACCAACAGCTGACCCAAGCCATAAAGGCGCTGCGCGCCACCGGCTTCCATATTGTTGAATGAGTTTGCGGTTCACGGTTCACCGTACGTTCGATTTGTCCCAACAGGGTTCCAGCATTAGCCGAGCTTGCGAGCAACCGGGAACTGTGAACGGCGAACCGTGAACCGTGAACCGTGAACCGTGAACCGTGAACCGTGAACCGTGAACCGTGAACCGTGAACCGTGAACCGTGAACCGTGAACCGTGAACCGTGAACCGTGAACCGTGAACACCGAACGGTGAACTCTTAGCCATTTGCAAAACCCTCGATTAAATGCATCCTTCCCGTTCTTCAAATGGAACTACAGCGGCTGCCGGGCTTTCGCGATTTCTATCCAGATGATCGGGCTTGGCTGAATTACATTTTCGACACCTGGCGTACAACCGCGACGAATTTCGGCTTCGCGGAGTACGACGGGCCTGTTTTGGAGCCGACCGATCTTTACCGAAAAAAAAGCGGCGACGAATTAAAATCGCAGTTGTTTCGCTTCGTCGACCAGGGTGGACGAGAAGTCTGTCTCCGGCCTGAAATGACGCCTACCTTGGCCCGGCTGGTGGCCGCTAGAGAACGCGATTTTAAGAAGCCGATTAAGTGGTTTAGCATTGCTCCTTTTTTCCGATTCGAGAAACCCCAGAAAGGCCGGCTACGGGAGTTTTATCAAATCAATTGCGATCTCATCGGCGATGATTCTCCTGCCGCTGATGCGGAGCTGATTTCGCTGGCTGTCCATCTCCTACGCGGATTCGGCCTAACCGAACAAGATTTTTCTGTCCGGCTTAGCAATCGCCACTTGTGGTCCGATTTTTTCCAACGCCAAAACGTGCCGGCCGATCGAGGTGCGGAGTTTCTCAATATCATCGACAGGCTTGGCCGCGAGGAAGAAAGCCGCTTAGCCGAAAAGTTAGCGACCTTTAACCTGACGCTCGATCAAGTTCGCGCCTTCTTAACTACGCCCACTGAACAGCTACCCGGATTTGAAGAGTTGTTTCGGGAACTCCGCTGGCGGGGCATCGACGCTTTCTGCGAGCTCGATCTAACCATCGTGCGGGGTCTAGATTATTACTCCGGCCTAGTATTCGAGCTTTTTGATCGCCGTCAGGAGAACCGTGCCATCGCCGGAGGGGGACGCTACGATAAATTGATCGAAGTGATTAGCGATGGAGCCGTCGACCTGCCGGCTGCAGGTTTTGCCATCGGCGATGTGGTACTTCGCAATTTCCTGGAGGAATTACCTCACACCCGGGCCCTGGCAGCAGAGCGGATCGCCAAACGGTCGCTGCGCGCCTACATCGTCGTCACCGCCGAATCACACAGGCAAGAAGCAGTCCGGATTGTCACCCGGCTCCGAGAAGCGGGGATATCTGTCGACTTTCCGCTCGAGGCAGTAAAAGTAGCGAAACAGTTTCAAACGGCTGAATCGCTCGGTGCTCAATACGCGGTGGTCATCGGTCAGGAGTGGCCGCAGATTCGACTGAAGAACCTGCGCACCCGAGGGGAATCTGTTGTTCCGGAAGGGGATCTTGAGACTAACCTAAAATTGGAAAACTGACCATGTATCGGACGCACCATTGCAACCAACTGCGAGGCACCGACGTCGGTCAAACAGTGGTACTAGCAGGCTGGGTCGCATCTCGCCGGGACCACGGCGGAGTGATCTTCATCGATCTACGAGACCGGGAAGGAATCACCCAAATCGTTTTTCGGCCAGAAGACCACGCCGCACTCGCGAAGGAAGCTCATACTCTGCACGACGAGGATGTTGTCCGGATCACGGGCAAGGTAGCGCCTCGCCTCGAAGGAACCGCCAACCCGAAACTTCCCACCGGAGAAATCGAGGTCGTCGTTGCAGAGCTGGACATTTTGAACCATTGCGCTCCGCTCCCGTTCCAGCTGGACGCCAACCTGAGCAATGAAGATCTCCGACTAACCTACCGCTACCTCGACCTTCGCCGTCCGGCCATGGTGCGCCAATTACGGGCCAGACATATCCTCAATCGGACCACGAGAAATTATTTGGATCAGGAAGGTTACTTGGAGATCGAGACTCCGATTCTTTCAAAAAGCACGCCCGAAGGCGCCCGAGAATTCCTGGTACCAAGCCGCGTAATGCCCGGCACGTTCTACGCGTTGGCCCAATCTCCTCAGCAATACAAACAGCTATTGATGGTGGCGGGCACAGAAAAGTATTTCCAGATCGCCAAATGCTTTCGAGATGAAGATCCTCGAGCTGATCGGATCACGGAACTGACTCAGATCGACATCGAGGCCTCGTTTATCACCCAGGAGGATATCGTCCGGTTGGTAGAAGGCTTGTTGAAAGAGATTTTTGTCGCCACGCGTGAAGTAACCATTTCGACACCGTTCCCGAGACTAAGTTACCAAGAAGCCATGGATCGCTTTGGCAGCGATAAACCAGACCTGAGGTTCGGTACGGAGCTCGTCGATCTGGGCGATTGTTTTCGGAGCTCTCAATTCAAAGTATTTCGAACCGCGTTGGACCAGAATGGTGTTGTCAAAGCCATCAACGCTAAGGGGTTCGCGAACATTACGGCCGGGCAAATTGAAGATTTAACCAACTTGGCTAAACAGGCGGGCGCTAAAGGGTTAGCCTTTGTCAAGGTCGAAAATGGGGAGTGGAAATCGCCCATCGTAAAGTTTTTCTCGGAAACTGAGCGAGAAGCGTTGACTCAAAAATTGGGGATTGAAGAAGGCGACCTCATTCTTTTCGGAGGCGACAGCTGGGAAGTCGTTTGCACCGTGCTGGGACGAATTCGGCTGAAGGTTGCCGAGCTAACCAAGCTAATCACAGATCCAGACGATTTGAAGTTCCTCTGGGTGACTGATTTCCCGTTAATGTCGTTTGACCCGGCCGAAAACAAATGGAACGCGATGCACCATCCGTTCACGAGGCCCAAAACGGAAGATATTCCCTTTCTTGAACAGGGTGACTTCGGAAAAGTTCGAGCCGTCGCCTACGACGTCGTGCTCAACGGGGTGGAGATCGGCGGAGGCAGTCTTCGTATCCACGAACCCGAGCTTCAGCAAAAAATCTTTTCTGCTTTAGGCATCGGCCCGGAACAACAACACAAGCTATTCCAGCATTTGCTGAGTGCCTTCTCATTCGGCGCCCCGCCTCACGGCGGGATCGCTCTAGGAATCGACCGGCTGTTGATGCTGATCACCGGAACCACGAACATTCGGGATGTGATTGCATTCCCGAAAAACAGTCGCGGTCAGGACTTGATGATGGACGCTCCGACCGAGGTCCCCGACAAGCAATTGCGCGAACTCAATTTAGCGATTCGCAAATCGTGATTCGGGTCAAAAAAGACTGAAGGAATAGCCGCAAAGGAACGCAAAGATCGCAAAAAAAGAGAACGATCGCTCTTTAACTTGCGCTCGGTTTAAGAATCACAGGGTTCCAGCGATCATGAGCGTTCAAAGCACCAGGGCGAATCCAATGTGCCTTTTTTGTGCTCTTTGCTCTCTTTCGCGGCTATTCCTCTTCTAGGCTATCTCGTGGCTATTGCGCCTTAGGCGTTGCGGCCTGCTGAGCTGGGTTGTTTTCCTTGGCATCCTTCTTGATACCCAAGAGCTCGACTTCAAAGACCAACGTCGAACCTGGCGCAATATCGTCGCCTTCACCCTCATCGCCATAGGCTAATTCAGCTGGAAGATAGAGTTCCCATTTCGAACCAACCGGCATCAACTTCAGGGCCTCGGACCAACCTTTGATCACTTCATTTACCGGAAAAGAGACCGGGCCGCCGTTCTTCGCCGAGCTATCAAATTCTTTGCCATCGATAAGGGTACCGCGATAGTTGACCTCTACGACATCTGTGTCCTTGGGTTTCTCGCCGCCACCATTCTTGACAACTTTGTATTGAAGACCGTCGGATAAAGTCGTAACCCCTGGCTGTTTGGAGTTTGAATCCAGGAATTTCTTTCCTTCGGCCTTGTTCTTTTCGGCCGTGCCCTTCATGTCCTGCTGTTTCTGCACCATAGCCTCCTCGCGCTGCTGCGAGAGTTTCTGCTGAAATGCCTGCATAACCTGTTGAAGATCAGCGTCACTAAGGGCCTTCGGTTTGTTCCCGAGCACATCCGTTATCCCCTGAGTCAAGGCAGTCTGATTTAGTTGGGCCGGAATCCGTTGGAGAGTCTTACCGATATCGACGCCAATTGTATAACTGAGTTTGTCGTTGTCATCCTTGAACGCGGCGCTCGGCGATGCCTGGCCGCCAGCTGGAGACGGGCTCGGCTTCGCGTCCTCCGCATAGACTCCAGACGACAAGGCCAGAACCGCTATAATTAGAGGGGTCCGTTTCATAAACATCGCAGGAGACTCTACGCAAAGAATAGAACCCGCAAGGGGAAAACGCCGCGAGCACGCCCGACCGCCGGAAACGCCGAGAACGTCCTTAATGCGAGCATGATCCGTTACCGCTCGTTCGCGGCGCTTTCGGCGGTCCTGGCGTTGCTAGTCGCTCTGATCGGAATCCTCGTCCTGGTCATTATGGTCGCCTTTCCCAGACTTCTTGGGAACTTCTTTGAATAGCTCGCGGAGAAGGTCACCGATCATCGGGCCGGCTTGAGTTCCGCCGTGGACCTGCTCGCCGACTGCCCCCTCGTACAGGGCAGCAAACGCGTATTGCGGATTATCGGCCGGTGCGAACCCGGCAAACCAGGCGGCAGTGCGCTCCTTTTTCTTCGGCCCCCATTGCGCCGTACCAGTTTTTCCTGCCACTTTGATGTTGTCTAGCCCAGCCGACCCGCCCGTTCCGTTCTTGCTGTTTACCGCCCCGATCATGCCTTCTTTTAGTTCCTCCCGCGTGACCGGTCCTAGCTTCAGCAAGTCCTTGGCTCTTGGACTGTAGGTATAAACGACCTCACCGCTTAACGTTTGCACTTGCCGGACGATCCGTGACTGAAACAAGGTGCCGCCATTGGCCACCGTGGCCATGGCTTGCGCCATCTGCAGCGGCGTAACTAGGATGTCTCCCTGTCCGATCGAAAAATTCGCGAGATCCCCCGCCAGAAAATGGCGACGATAAGTGACTTGCATGTATTGATCCGTCGGGATCCGTCCTTCGGCTTCGCCATTTAGTAAGATGCCGGTGCGTTGCCCAAGTCCCAGCCGTTGGGCCCACTCGACCATCACCGGAGCTCCTAGCTTCATTCCCAATTGATAAAACCACGTATCGCAGGACTGCGTTAACGCGTCCCTAAAGTTGAGATCTCCTCCATCGCCCTTCCTCCAGTTATGAAAAACCAAATTCCCAATGTCCAGTGATGCCGGGCACCCGAACTCATCATCCGGGGAAAGTTTATGGCTCTCAAATCCGGCAACCCCCACAAAGACCTTAAACGTAGAACCGGCCGGATAGGCCGATCGGTAAGCCCGCGGCAGAAGCGGGATATTCGGGTCTGAGTTTAGCTTATCGAACTTTTCCTGGGTAATCGTCGGAACAAAATCGTTTGGATTGAAGGCAGGCCACGACGCCATCGCCAGTACTTCGCCCGTATGCGGATCGATAACCACAAGCGCCCCCGCTCGTTTGCAACGTTTCTGGAGAATTTTCTCGGCCAGCCGCTGCATGTCCATGTCCAGAGTGGTGACCACGTTGTAGCCTGGCTCCGGAGCGACTGCGATATTTTGCCCGGTCACGCGACCGTTCTTATCGAATATCAAATGCAACTGGCCCATCTTGCCCCGAAGCTGATCATCAAAGGTTAGCTCAAGGCCGTCGCGCCCTTCACTGTCCGGCCAAAGCAGATCGGCATTCTGCAGCGTCTTCGTATTACTGCCGCTGGTTCTGCCGGTATAGCCAACGATATTTCCGGCTACCGGGCCCTGCGGATAGAAGCGAACATACGTTGCCCGCAAGGTGAGACCCTCCGGCAGGTTTCTTTTTAAATTCTGCACTTCGGATGGCGGTAAATCGGTGGCGATATCCAACGGGATAACGCCTCGGTTCCGGTAATGCTGGATGGCACCTTCTGTCGACGAATTGATCGGACGCGACGTTAGCGATTTCGCTAGCGAAATCTCGCGGTCCACATACTGGACAATCTGCTGGTCGGTAAAATCGAGTGGCGTCGGGAAAACAATACTCAGATTGTAACTGACCCGGTTCTGCGCCAGAGGCTGGCCATTGCGATCTGTGATCTGTCCCCGCGGAGCCGGGATCGACAGCGCGAACTCCGCCACCTGCTTTTGCGTCTCCCAACTCGGCTTAATATCCGGCGACTCTTCCGGAGTCGGCGGGACTTCCTGGCCTCGGGCGGAAGAAACAAAAACAATCCCAGTGAAAATTATCCACCGGACAGACAGCAACCTCATTCACCGATTAAGACCACTAGACCGGCGGATGCGCAATAGGTTTTCTACCGGCTCAGAAAGCGCACGATCGTTTCCGCCAGCTTTTCGCTGATCCCTTCCACCGCCGCGATATCCTCGACAGAAGCTTTCCGCAGCCGTTCCACCGACCCGAATTTGGCTAACAGAGCTTGTTTCCGGTTATCGCTAACCCCAGGGCAATCATCGAGAATACTTTCAGCGATTCGCTTCTTCATCAGCAACTGATGATAGCCGTTCGCAAACCGGTGCGCCTCGTCTCGGATCCGCTGCAGAAGCTGCAATGCGCCCGAGTCTTCCGGGAGTCGCAATGGAAGCGGCCGGCCCGGCCGATAGATCTCTTCGAACTCTTTGGCCAGGCCGATGATCGGCCGCTCTGTCAGGCCGAGACGCTGCAATTCGCGGCAAGCTGCGTTTAACTGGCCCTTGCCACCGTCCACAATGATCAAGTCCGGTAGCCTTACCAATCTTTCAGTCCTTAGCTTTTCGACAGACCCTGTTTCCGGGTTGTCGGCAGACTCCGTCTCGAGCCTGTCGAGAGATCCCACTCGCTTTACCGCGTCCTCGACCGGTTCCTGATTGAATTCCGCTAGATCAGGCGAGATCTCCTTGCTCTCCAATAAAATTCGAGAGTAACGCCGGCGAACCACTTCCGCCATACTGGCAAAGTCGTCTTGACCCTCAACTGTCCGGATTCGATATCGCCGGTAGTTCGATTTGTCCGGCACCCCATCCTTAAAACAGACCATCGAAGCAACCACGTGAGTCGTGGAAATGTTCGAAATATCGAAACACTCCATAATGTGTGGCGGTCCCTGGAGGAGTAGTGCGTCAGCTAGAGCCTGGAGATCGGCCGCCGGATCCACCGCACTCGGGAGAGAACCTCTGGTAAACCGCCGCGTCGGCTTGGTCGTACGGCGCAAGTCTTCCAACATGTTTCGAATCTGTGCCGCCCGTTCAAAATCGAGTTTTTCGGCGGCCACTTTCATCTCTGTCTCTAGCTGCTCAAGCAACTCTCGGCTTTCGCCGTCCAGAAATTCGCAGGCCCGCAAAACTCGTTGCCGATATTCCTCAAGAGAAACCTTCCGGATACAGGGAGCCGAACAATTCTTGATGATGTGATCGAGGCAGCGCCGATAGTCCAGCTCTCCCGGTTCCGGCGTCCGGCAGGAGCGAATTCCGAACTTCTTTCGCATCCAACTCAGCGTGGTTCGCAGTGCGCCCGCATGAGCAAAGGGACCAAAATAGCGGCAACCGTCGTCTTTCTTCAACCGCGTCAGTTGAAACCGCGGGATAGCGTCCGCGAGGTTTACCTTTACTAACAAGAACCGTTTATCGTCCCGGAAGCTGATATTGTACTTGGGCCGAAACTCCTTGATGAGTTTGCCCTCCAACAACAACGCTTCCGGCTCATTCCTCACCACGTGGACCTCAAAATCCCAGACACTATCCAGCAGCGCACGTGTCTTTAGGTCGGCAGTCGCCCGGCGTGAAGGCATGAAATGCGTCCCCAGCCTCTTCCTCAGATCCCGGGCTTTTCCCACGTAGATCACCCGGTTCAGCCGATCCCTCATGAGATAGACCCCGGGCTTGTGAGGAACATCTCTGAGCTTCTCAATCAGATCAGATTTCTTTTGTAAGACCGGTTGCATCGCGCGAGTGGCTCAACATCGTCAACGCCCGCAGCGGCGTCAACGCCTGGAGGGCTTCCCTTGCGCTCGACCACATCGTGCGGTTTAATAAAGCCCGATCGGCATGAATTCGTTCGTTTTTTTGGTACAGCCCATCCTCGCCCAACTCACGCAGCCCACGCCGACCGGCGGACGGACTCAGGAAACGCTCCTGAGATTACTGCAGGCAGGCGGCTGGGTCATGATTCCACTTATCGGCGCATCCATCGTCACCCTGACCTTGATTCTAGCTTGCTTGTTTACGCTCCGTCGCGGCGCGGTGGTGACCCGGCGCTACATGGAAACGGCTGAGGCTCTGCTGCGTAAGCGGGATTATGTCGGGTTGATCACGGTTTCAAACCGGCATTCGAGCGCGGTCGCCCGGATCACCGCCCGGACAGTAGACTTTGCCACCAAGCATCCCTCGGCCCCACCCTCCGCGATTCGCGAAGTGGCAGAAACAGAAGGCACCCGTTTTGGCAGCAGCCTGCAGCAAAGAGTTGTTTACTTAGCTGACTTAGCGACGCTGGCTCCGATGTTGGGCCTGCTCGGTACCGTTGTCGGCATCATCAACTCCTTCGGTTTGCTGGCAAACAATACCACTCAACCGCGCCAGGTTCTTCTCGCCGGTGGAGTATCTCAAGCTCTGGTAGCAACTGCTGCCGGCCTCATCGTCGGTATTACCGCGATGGCTTTCTATTCTTTGTTCAGAGGGAAAGTTTCCTCGATGATTTCTGACTTAGAAGCGGCTACCACCCATATCGTCAACATTCTAGCTACTCAACGTTCTCGCCGGATCGAGCCTTCCGGCGTTTTAGAGAACGACGATCTTTAGAGAAAAATGAATTTCCGCACCCAGGAGGAGCCGCGCGTCATCGGCTTCATGATCGCACCGATGGTCGATATCCTATTGGTGATCCTCTGCTTCTTCATCGTGACCTGGAATTTCGCTCTGGCTGAAAACGAACTCGATGTTCGTGTGCCTAGCGCCGCCAAGGCCAATGAAACTCAGCCGTACGTGGGCCAGGTCGTAATCAACGTCAAAGCAGACGGCACCGTAATAGTGAATCATCAACCGAAATCGTCAGCCGAGTTGCTGGATCAGCTGAAACGGCTGTCCCAATTATATCCGGATCAAGCGGTAATCGTGCGAGGTGATGAGTCAGTAGACTACAAGCACATTGTCGAGGTATTAGATATCTGTCGCCAGGCAGACATCTGGAACGTGGCCTTCGCCACGGGCAAACCCGAGCAATGAACCGGGTGAACCAATGCGTTACCCTACGTTCTCGCCTTTCAGCCGCTAAAGCATCGCCGGGCGTGATCGAGGTAAGTGGGTTGCGGGGAAAGGAGAGAAAATGTACGTCGTAAATTTTGGTCGGTTAGCCGCCGAGTTACTGTGCGCGGGGTTAATCAGCCAGGCCACTCTCGGGGTTGCTCAAGAAGTGCGCAGAGCGCTACCGGCTACCCCCACTCCCGGAGAAACCGCCGCGCCCCGGGCGCAGCCGGTCAATCCGCCCGCAGGGCAATCGATCTTAGATCAAAACATCGACAGTCGTGGCTCTGGTTCTCAGAACAGCGGGAATCAGAACAGCAGGGATTCTTACGGAAGCGCCGCTGAGCCCGAGAAACACAATCAGGATCAAACGGGGGGTGATGAGATTCGCCTTGCGCCCGAGGGCGGCACCGAAAACGCATCCGATCCCGGCAAAGCCCAACTCGCCATCGCGGATGGGTTATACGCAAGGAAGCTTTACGATCTGGCAGCGCCCGAATACGAAAAATATTTGGGACGTTATCAAGAAGATTCCGGGCGCGCAGCGGCCATGTATCGGCTAGCTGATTGTTATTCCAAGACCGGCCAGGAAGCTCCGGCGGTGAACACCTACCGGATGCTGATCAATGAGATCCAATCGGGTGAATTCGTCGGCAGCGCCGCCTTCCGCTTAGCCTCGCGCGCGTTCGATCAGAAAGATTATGGCAGCGCTGCGAACTTCTACGAGAAGGCACACGATAATAGCAAATCTGCCGAAGTTAAGATTACGGCCTTGTACTACCAAGCAAAGAGCTTGGAATTGATGAACCGAAAGAGCGAGGCGCGTTCGGCTTATGAGGAGGTAGCCAAGACGGGAGACAATAATCCGTTCCGAGACGCCGCCCGTCTGTCCGTCGCTTATTTTGCGCTGGAAAATGGCCAGAAAGAATCGGCTTTTGACCTCTTTCGCAGCCTAGGCGCGGACGCGGCCAAACCGGCCGTCCGGGTAGAAGCTCTAGTGCGCGCCGGCATCCTGGGTGAGGATTTAAAGAAACGGGATGAGTCCGAGCAATTGTTTAAGACGGCGATCGGCGTAAACGCGGAAGGAAAATGGAAACAGATCGCGCAGCTCGAACTCATGAAGATCGAGTACGACGGCGACAAGTTCGCTCAGGTACTTGATACCTATGCCAAGAACCTGAATGCGCTGGGTGAAGAAACCAAGCCTAGTGTTCTGTTAATAGTGGCGAACTCCTACCGGCAGCTAGGCAAGCAACCAAAAGCACTCGACTTTTATAATCAGCTAATCCGCCAATATCCCGCTACCCAAGAAGCGACCGACGGCAGGTACCAACGACTGGTTTCACTCGATCAGTTAAAGGATCCAACCTTGGTTAGAGAGGTAGATACGTATCTGGCGATGAACCCGCCGCGTGAACGAGCCGATAAGGCCACGCTGCTCAAAGCCCAAGCTCTACTCCAACAAAATCAGTATGCTCTGGCAGCAAAGCTCTATCTGGAACTAACCACCTCTACTCTCCCGGACACTTATAAACCTGATTGCTACTACGCCGCCGGCTATGGTTTTAGCCAGGTTCACAATAACCTGTCCGCGATTGAGGCGTTCTCCGGCTTAATTGAGGGTTATCCTCAGTACAAATTAGTGGTAAAAGCGCTGTTGAAGCGAGCGCTCCTTTATCAAGAGGCAAAAAACTACCCCTCGGCCCTTACTGATTTTACCAAGATCGTTACTCAATATCCTACCGCCCCTGAATGCGAGACGGCGCTTTTAGAAAAAGGCCTGACCTTGGGGCAGCAGGGCGAGTATCAGCAGATGACGGCAACTTTTGCCGATCTTCTCCAAAAGTTCCCCAATAGTCCTGGAGGCGCCCAAGCCAACTTCTGGATCGGTTGGGCAGCTTTCGACGCCAAGCGTTATCAGGAGGCTATCGCCCCGTTAGCTGCCGCCCGGCAAAAGAATCCGGGCGAGTATGGCGACCGAGTAACTCTACGCCTAATTTTCTGCCATCAGACCCTTGGTCACCTGGATGATGCGGCCGCGGAAGTCTCTAATTTCATCCAATCCGACTTGAAACGCGTAATCACGGTCGCCGACGCGTGTGCTTGGCTCGGGCAACGCTTTTTTGACGCCAAACAGTACGACAAATCAGAGAAGTTCCTGACGTTGCTGACCAAGAATGTGCAGCCGGATAAAATCGAGAAGAGCGTCTGGCTAACTCTCGGGCGAGACCAGACCGAGCTCCAGCATTATCCCGATTCCGCCTCATCCATAAGCGCCTATCTTCAGCTGGCCACCGATCCCGCCGATCGCGCCCGAGCTTTTATCGCTCTGTCTGCCGCTCAATTAGGGGCAAAACAGTTCGACGATGCCACCAAGTCCGCAGAACAGGCTATGACGCTACAGCCGGAAGGCCGCATCAACGCAGAGGCGCGCTTAGCCAGCGGCGACGTTGAGTCTGGCCGCGGTAACTATGAGAATGCCGCCAAATCATACCTGAGCGTCGCTGTCCTTTATGAAGACCCGGATGTAACGCCGCTGGCGCTGGAAAAAGCGTACCTGGCCTTCCATCAATCCGGAAACGAAGCCCAAGCCAACAAAACGTTGACCGAGCTAAAAACCCGCTTCCCGAACTACCAACTAAAGACCGCCGGTTGAGGCGTATCGGCGTGAGCGTCAGGGGGTTGAGCGACGCTTAAGGGTTGGCGGTTTTATTATCCAACGATCTAAAGACATCGCTCCCTGGTATACATCCAAATCCCGAAAATGTTTGACTATTGCCATGATCCTCATGCTCTAGCATTTTGACACGCCGACACGCCGACACGCCGACACGCCGACACGCCGACACGCCGACACGCCGACACGCCGACACGCCGACACGCTCGCACCGGCCATAGACACACTTCGCCCCCAGCACTAGTGTCACTGATCCGCCACATTCCATGACTTTTGCACAGCTTCTGAAAGCCGGCCCCCGACCAATTACCAAGACTTTGGCTGACTTTGCCAAATTACTTGAACCGATGGATGATCGGTCGCTGACCGAATTGGCAGGCAGTGCCAAGAAGATCACACACCGGTTCTTTGGGCGGACGATGCGCTTATTCGCCCCCCTGTACTTTTCAAACGAGTGCGTAAATAGCTGTTCGTACTGCGGTTTTTCTCGCGACAACCCAATCTTGCGCGTCACCCTGAGTCTGGAACAGGTGGAACGCGAGGCGCGCTTTCTCACTGGCCTCGGCTTCCGCAGTTTGCTTCTGGTATCGGGAGAACACCCTAAGTTTGTTTCTAATCAATATCTGGTCGACGTCGTACGACTCGTAAGCCGAATCGTTCCTTCCGTATCGATAGAAGTGGCCCCGTTAGAGACGGACGAGTACCGCATGATGATCGGTGCGGGCGCGGAAGGACTGATTGTTTATCAAGAGACCTATGATCATGCCATCTATGAGACCTTGCACACGGCCGGTCCGAAAAAGGACTTTTTTTGGCGTTTGGAAACGCCGGAACGCGCTTACACGGCCGGTTTCCGCCGTCTAGGGTTAGGCGCCCTGTTCGGGTTAGCACCTTGGCGACAAGAAGCAATTGCTTTAGCTGGTCATGTCGAATTCCTCCTCCGGCAATGTTGGCGATCACAGATTACGGTGGCGTTCCCTCGGTTGCGGCCTGCCGCCGGCGGCTTCCAACCTCACTACGCGTTAAGCGATCGGGAGTTGATTCAGTTAGTCTGTGCATTTCGGGTGGCCTTTCCTCAAGTTGGCATCGTGCTCAGTACCCGAGAACCGGCTGGGCTGCGGGACACGCTGGTGCACCTGGGCGTAACCTCGATGAGCGCCGGCAGCCGGACTTCTCCCGGTGGCTATACCGGCCAGGGAAGCGAATCGCTGCATTTAACGATACGCGGTCGCATCCAAAACGTGAGTGACACTAACGGCGAGGCAGAACCCCAGTTCGAGATTGAGGATCAGCGCTCCCCGCAAGCAGTCGCCGAGGCTCTAATCAAGGCAGGGATCGATCCGGTCTGGAAAGATTGGGATGCCGCCATCCTGAACGCATGACCGCGATTATCAATGGCGAGCCGCAGGTGGTGCCGGAAGGAATAACTATCTCTGATCTCCTCCAAGGCTTTGGGCTGCCGGCCAAGAACGTATTAGTTGAGCGCAACGGTGAACCGGTCGGACGCGATGCTTTTGCCGCCCAGCCCATACTGGCAGATGACCGCATCGAGATTATCAACATGGTAGCGGGCGGTTAGCTCTAGGGTTCACAGTTCACAGTTCACAGTTCACACCGTTTGCAGTTCACAGTTGTTCGACGCCGCGTTACATTCGGTTTGGCATTTCGAGTGCGCTGCTTGTCGGTCACGAACTGTGAACCGCCGACAGTGAGCTGCGAACTGAGAACCGTAACCGCCCATGCCGCGAATTTCTCCGGAAACCATTGAGCAAGTCGCAGCCGCGCTAAACATTGTGGATGTGGTGGGAAGTTATTTCCCTCTCAAACGAAGCGGAGTCGAGTTCCGAGCGCTTTGTCCGTTTCACCAGGAGAAAACCCCTTCGTTCTACGTAAACCCGGATAAGCAAATTTTCTACTGCTTTGGGTGTGGCCGCGGGGGCAGCGTCTTCCAGTTCGTCCAGGAGTATGAGCATGTCGATTTTCCAGAGGCGGTGCGCCGGCTGGCGCATCGCGCCGCCATCCCCATCATCGAGACTGAGCCCAGTCCGGAAGAACAAGAGAAACAAAATCAGAGGAAACGGCTCCTGCGCTTGCATTTCGAGGCCGCAGAATGGTTCCACCGGAATCTACTGCGCACAAAAGCCGGAGAAATCGCTCGGAATTATATGCGCGGCCGCGATCTCAATATCGAAATTGCGCGGCAATGGCGCATCGGCTACGCGCCAAACTCGTGGCACGCTTTTCGGCGTTGGGCAGTAGAGGCCGGCTTCAGCAAAGAAGAATTAGTAGTCAGCGGTCTAGTCAAATTGCGGGACGAGGGTAATCCTCGATCAGATGTCTACGATCGGTTTCGCGACCGGCTGATGTTTCCGATCACGAACGAGTTAGGCGAAGTCGTTGCTTTTAGCGGCCGGGTTCTACAGCCAAACGCTCCCGGCGGGAAATATATCAACTCCCCAGAATCACCGTTGTTTTCCAAAGGTAACCTCTTGTTTGGAATGGAAAAATCAAAACGAGCGATTGCTCACGCTCGCCAGGCAGTGGTGTTAGAAGGCCAGGTCGATCTCATTGTCGCATTTGCCGCCGGAATTGAAAATGTAGTGGCGCCGCTGGGCACGGCTTTAACCGAGCGGCACGCTTCGCTGCTCAAACGATTTGCTACTGAAGTGATCCTGTTTTTCGACGCTGATTTAGCCGGCGAACGAGCCGCCGAACGGGCCATAGAGGTATTGTACGCCACCGGTCTGCAGGTCCGTCTGGGCAAATTGCCTCCAGGCGAAGATCCCGACTCGTTGCTGCGGAAAGCGGGCGCAGAGCAATTTCGGCTTCGGATCAGCGAAGCGAAGGATTTTCTCGATCACGAACTCGATCGCAGCGCGACCAGGGAACAAACCGTCGCTCAAAGAGTTGAGTCCGCCCACCGGATCGCCCGTTTTGTGGGGCTAATCTCTGAACCGGTTTTGCGCGACACGACCATCAGCCGAGTAATGGCCCGCCTGTCACTGTCGCGGGAAGCGATGGAACAGGCCATTGCGAGCCATCGAAAAGGTACGGGCAGAGGCCACCTGTTAGAGCCTATCGAGACCGTTATGGCGCCGGCGGAACATAAAATAACCGCGCTCTGTTATATCTTGATGACCGATGCGGACGCCCTTCGCTGGATACGCCAACAGCCTTGGAAAGAAATCCTGACGGGGTTTGCCGGCGCCGAAATCCTGACCAAAATTTTAGAATCTGGTGTACAATCGGATAGCCCAGGCTCAGTTTCGGCGTTCCTAGCGACGCTGGAACCGAAAGATGCCTCTGCTTTGTCCAGCGCGCTTGCGTTACGCCCCTTCGAGGCAGCTCGCCGCAATTATTGGTGCGGTCTTGTCCAAAAAGAGATCGAGGTGCGCAAAAAACGCATCCAGGGCGCATTGCGACTGAATTCGGACAAACCGGAAGCCTATGCACAAGCTGACGCTGAGCTAAAGCAGATTGTGGAGCTCGAGGCGCGCTTTGCCCCGTTTTTCGAGGGTGTGGAACTCGATAGTTAGTTGCAAGAGGCGGTGATGCAGTGTCCCTTGTTAGGGCCTTGATCGTTCGCAACGCATACGCAGCTCCGAAGAATGGTGACTGCAGAAAGAATTCCTTGACCTCTCTAAGGTGTTCACAGATATTTCGCGGCTTTTGGGTCGAGTGTCGTTAACCCTGTGTCTTACAATCGCTCAAATACTCCGCTCTGGCCCTGTTAATCCTCCCAAAGAGCGCAGGTGCATATGCCGAGAGTCACAACTTCTAATCCGGACAAAGGTCAACCTGTCGCTTTCAAGAGAGCCAAGAGCGGTTCTGCAGAGGCAAGACCTGAAGGCGCGGCCGAGGCGAACTCAACCAAAAATGGATCATCTCGATCGACGCGAAAGCCTCCTAAGAAACCGGCTCTACTGCCAGCTCCAACTGACTCAGCGGAACCGCCGCCCGCGAATGGCGAACACGCAGCCTCTCCCCGCATGACCCATACTGAAACGGGCTTCGATCTGCAAGAACGCCTGCGAGAGCTGGTGAAGCTCGCAAAAGAGCAAGGCTACCTCACCTACGACGATATCAATGAAGCGTTGCCGGAAGGGATGGCAGATCCGGACGAGATGGACCAGATCTTCGCCCAGCTTCGGTCCATGGAAGTCGATATTATCGAAGCTTCCGAGGTCGATCGCTATAAGGACGGCAAAAAGGATCTCGATGACGAGGAGGACGAGAAGGATCAAAAGCTAGACATCCTGGACGACCCGGTTCGGATGTATCTCAAACAAATGGGACAGGTTCCGTTACTGACCCGCGAACAGGAAGTCGAAATTTCTAAACGGATCGAGAATGCCGAGTTGATGGTCCAAAAGTTCATCAATCGTTTCGGCTTCATTTCAACGGCGCACATCCAGCTAGCTCAAAAGTTGATCGATGGGCGCGAACGATTCGACCGCGTTATCCTGGATAAAAAGATTGAGAGCCGCGAACGGTACATGAAGGGCTTAGGCCGGCTCTGTGCCGTGGTTGAGAAAGCGAGTAAAGATGCCGGGGACCTGTACCGAAAGTGGGCCACGGCTCGCGCGACCCCCAAAGAGAACGGCGCCAAGTCCGATTTTCAAAAGGCGCACACGGCCCTGATGAAACTCTATCCGCGGTTCTATTTTAAGCAGAGGGTCACCGAGGAGTTCGTTCAACTGGCCGATGAGAAACAACGGTTGATTGCGAACCTGCTGATCGAGATCGCCCGCGCCGAGAACGGCAGCGGCTCGGCCAAAGAGAAGGTGTCGCTCCATAAATCGAGGTTGGTTGAGGCCGAATGCGCCATCTGGCAAAAAGCCGATGACTTCATCACCTCCCACCGCGAACTTAAAGATTGGTTAAAGCGCGCGCTGCGCGCTAAGACCGAAATGGTCGAAGCCAATCTGCGCTTGGTAATTTCGATCGCCAAGAAATATACCAACCGCGGCCTGTCATTTCTCGATCTGATTCAAGAAGGAAATATGGGCCTGATGAAAGCGGTGGAAAAGTTCGAGTACCGCCGCGGCTACAAATTTTCGACCTACGCTACCTGGTGGATCCGGCAAGCAATTACCCGGTCAATTGCAGATCAGGCCCGCACCATCCGCATTCCGGTGCACATGATCGAGACCATCAACAAGCTGATGCGGGTGCAAAAACAACTCGTGCAGGAGTACGGCCGAGAGCCCAATCCGGAAGAGGTGGCGGAAGAGATACAACTACCGGTTGAACGCGTGCGCGCCGTGCTGAAGATGGCGCAACAACCGATCTCCCTGCAATCGCCGGTCGGTGACAGCGAGGATACCAGTTTCGGCGACTTCATTGAAGATAAGGGGGCGGAAAATCCCAGCGATATGACGGCCGTCGTTTTGCTTCGGGAGAAGATCCGGGACGTGCTGGATACGCTCACCGAACGGGAACGCCAAGTGCTCGAACAACGATTCGGCCTAGTAGACGGTTACAGCCGTACGCTCGAAGAAGTGGGTCGGCAATTTAAGGTTACTCGGGAACGCATCCGGCAGATCGAAGCTAAAGCCCTCCGCAAAATGCGCCATCCCACTCGAATTCGCCAGCTAGAGGGCTTTTTAGAAGCCGGCGACTAGCAGAAACGAGAAACTCCTCGTTGAACTAAGCTGGTCCTGAACGAAACTTTTTGGTCTACCGAGAGTTTAATCAACAGCGATGAAGGACCAGGAACACGACGAGCTTTGGGCTTTGCTGGGGAGGGCGAAGAGATCAGAGCCTTCTCCGTTCTTCGTCGCTAAGGTCATGACGGCTGTCCGCCATGGAAACGAGAGACGAGTCGCACTCTGGCGAAATTGGTTGCGATACGGTCTGCCCAGCGCACTCGCCGGCGCGATAGCGGTGCTCTTGGCTCATTTTTCTCTGCTCCCCCATCATAGTGCTGACCATCGGACCATCGTGGTGGCACAAACTGAGCCAGGTGACCTCGACGTTATCGCTGATCTCGATGTTGTGATGTCGTCCGAAGAGTCCTCTGTATGGCTCGATTCTTCGGCTCATTGATGTTAGTGTTCGTCGCCGCGGCAGCGTTTGCGGACACTACCCCTACTCCCAGTCCTCAGCCTTCGGCGAGTCCTCAACCGGCCACTTCCGCCCGTATAGAGGAAATTCAGAAATCGATCGAACAGTTGCCACCTGAACAACAAGAAAAGGTGCTGCAAAATCTGCACCGTTGGCAAGCTCTGAGCCCGGAAGAACGCGATTACATTCGCCAGCAAGAGCACGTACGCCACATCAAACAAGAGGAAGCGGCAACCGAAGCCTATCAGAAATCCGGTTTACATTTGACGGAAGCTCAGCGCATCCAATTCAGGAAACGCTACGTAGAAGAACGCCGGAAACTGGAGGAAGAGGTCGCCAAGGAGAGCCAGCAAAAGCGCACGGCCGGCAACAACACGATCGTCGACCAATTGAAGAAAGAATTCTCGACACCGAAGCCGTCACCGACCCCCAGTGTTGCCCTGCATTAGGAGCGACACGGCGAAACGGCGAATGGGCGATACGGCGAATGCTCGCTGGGCGAGGGTACGATTTTCAGAGCGGAGGGCTCGATGTCCGCTGCACTGGATGGGACGTATGGGACCACTCCGACTTATGAGTCGTCGCCGTTTTCGCCCATTCGCACACTCGCCGATTCGCACACCACCCGCCCAAAGGACAGCGGATCAGTCTGCTCCTGCGAAGCACGTTGACTCAGATGTTTCGACAATACTTGCAAATAGCCGAGCGTGTCACGGGCAGGGCGTATCTTACTCTGTTCCGCCCGATATATCGTTCGAATCGGCACAAAATCGATGGAGAACCCACTGCGCGCCGCCAGCAGCAAGCATTCAGTCTCGAAAGCGAATCCGTCACTGGATTGGAGCAGCACCGAAAGCAGACTGAGACGCGCTAATCGATAGCCGCACTGGCTATCCGGCAGCTCTCTTTGGCACAGATTTCCAATTTGCCAGGACATGAACCGGTTCGTCATGCGGCGCACCCAGGGCATGGTTACCGGGTTATTCATTCGGTTCCCCACAACCAGATCAGCCCGCGAGTGCGATGCTTTATCCAGAAATTTCGGGATCTCGGCAGGATCATGTTGGCCGTCGCCATCCAGGAAAAGGAAATACGGATAGTTTTCGGCAGCAGCCCGTTGCAGGCCGGTTTTGATCGCAGCGCCCTTCCCCAAGCGCTGGCAATGCCGTATCACCGTGGCTCCGGCCGTAGCAGCGGCGGCACCCGTATTATCCAGCGAATAATCATCAACCACGATCACCCTTTGGACGTGTCCACGCACACCCTGGACCACTCGAGCAATGAACCGTTCCTCTTCATGTGCCGGAATGATGGCACAGACCGTGTCGGCAGAAGGTTCAATCATGAACTGGCGTTCAAGATCTCATGCGCCTGACCGCCGGCGCGCGGTCGGATGATAGTCTGCCGCATGGTAAGAGCTTCTCACGAGCGGGCCCGAAGCCACGTATTCGAAACCTTTGCTCAGCCCGATTTCCCGATACGTTTCAAAGGCTTCCGGTGAAATATATTCTACGACCGGTAAATGCTGCGGAGTCGGACGCAGATACTGGCCCAGAGTTAGGACCTGCACTCCGGCTTCTCGCAGATCATCCATAGCCTGAAAAAGCTCCGGCTCAGTCTCGCCAAGACCTAACATAATCCCGCTCTTGGTTACCACATCGGTATCGATCTCCTTTGCCTGCCTCAATACCGACAGAGAAAGCCGATACTTTGCTCTCGATCGAACTACAGGCGTCAGCCTTTCCACCGTCTCCAGATTGTGATTGAAGATATCGGGTTCCGCTGCCAAGACCTCGCGCAGTGATTCTTCCCGGCCGTTGAAATCCGGTGTTAGCACCTCGATCACGACGCCCGGATCCGCGTGACGAAGTCCGGTGATCGTTCGGGCAAAATGATTGGCTCCGCCATCCTTAAGATCGTCTCGAGCGACAGCGGTGATCACAACGTGCTTTAATTTCAGCCGGAGTATCGCTTCCACCACGCGTTCCGGCTCGTCAGCTTCGAGAGCAAAAGGTTTGGCCGTGGAGACAGCACAAAAGCCGCAAGCCCGGGTGCAGCGCTCACCTGCGATCATGAATGTTGCCGTACCCTGGCTCCAACATTCCCAACGATTTGGACACTGCGCAGACTCACAGACTGTGTGAAGGCGCAAATCCGAGATAAGTGCTTTGGTTGAGAAAAAAACTGGGTTGGACGGCAGCCTGACCTTTATCCAGCTCGGTTTCGTCGCCTGGTGCAGGGCTGGATCGATTTTTGAACAAGACATCGCGTGATTCCAAATTAGCCTGCGCTGCCTAAAAATGCATTCCCATTTTTAGGCAGCGCAGGCTGTGAGCAGAACACTCCGCTTACGCCGGACTGTTCTGCTGTGGCTTGAAAGAATAGGTTCAACAACGCCAAGAATTTCGGGTGCAGGCACTCTTCACAGAGACGAACTTGGTGCCAATCACGTTACAAGGCGTTTCGCGACCTGCCTAAAAAAAGCAACAGGACAGACGGCGTAGCCGGCTGTCCTGTTGCCATAGCCTGGGTCGCTACAAATGCATACGCATTTGTCAGCGAGACAGACTTAACGTTTAGAAAATTGAAACCGCTTCCGTGCGCCAGGCTGACCCGCTTTTTTCCGCTCTTTCATTCGCGGATCTCGAGTCAATAAACCTTCCTCTTTCAGAACGGGTCGCATCGCCGCATCCACCTCGAGCAACGCCCGGGCTATTCCGAGCCGGATCGCACCGGCCTGTCCAATGGGTCCTCCCCCATGCGTTTTCGCTCTGACGTCGAAGTTGTTCATCGTCTTGGTTACCTCGAAAGGTTTCAAGACGGTGAGTTGCAGAGGCGCAGTTGGAAAATATTCTTCAAATGGCCGGCCATTGATCTCGATCATCCCGCTGCCTCGCAGGAGCCTAACTCGGGCGACGGCAGTTTTGCGGCGGCCTGTAGCATTAAATGAGTCGGACATAAGCAAAACTAGATGGAAATGGGCTGTTGCGCCCCATGCGGATGCTCTTCGCCGCGATAAACCTTTAACTTGGTGAAAACCGAACGCCCAAGGCGATTGTGCGGGATCATGCCTTTGACTGCATGTTCAATCAGTAACTCCGGCCGGCGAGCACGACGACGCTCCACCGATTCGGATTTGTGTCCCCCAACGTAACCGGAGAAACTCATGTATTCTTTTTGAGTCTCTTTCTTGCCGGTCAACCGCACCTTTTCGGCATTGATAACGATGACAAAATCGCCTGTATCCACATGGGGAGTGAAGATCGGCTTTAGCTTGCCCCTCAATAGATTCGCCACCTTGACGGCTACCCGCCCCAAGGGCTGGTTACTAGCGTCAACAATGTACCACTTACGTTCTAGATCACTCGCTTTTGCTGAGTATGTCCTCATGCCATTTAACCGAAAAGAGCGTGCAAGCTAGGTGAAACAAATCCCAGTGTCAACCAACAGTTTAAGCAAACCCCGCAGAATCAAGTCATCGCTCCGGCCACGCTTTCTACTAGTTCTGACAGCCGGGATTGATTTGCTCGGCGGGGTTCTTTTAGCTGGCGGGGTTCCCCCATCGAGCGGGCCCGAGGCGGAAAATCTCGTTGCCCGGCTCGAAAAGGCAGATCGATTAGATGACAACGATCATTTCTTGGAGGCAATCGCTGTTTTAAAGGAAGCGGAGAAGAGCGATCCGCAAAACGTCGAGATTCTTTACCGCATTTCGCGGGTTGAATCCGACCTGGAGGAAGATCTTTCCGACGACTCGAAGAAGAAAACCTACGCGTTGGAGTCTGTCGCCTACGCCAAGCGAGCCGTAGACGCCGCCCCCCAGAACTCAAATGCACATCTAGCGGCCGCGATTGCGTACGGGGATCTCACTGATTTTGTCGATGACCGGACCAAGATGGAGTACTCCAAGGTGATCAAAGCCGAGGCCGAAAAAGCGATCGAATTGGACTCGAAGAATGATTATGCCTATCTGATCCTGGCGCGTTGGAACTTCGAGATGACCGAGTTGAACCCGATCCTGAAGGGTTTTGCCGAGGTGCTTTATGGACAAATGCCGCCGGCCTCACAGGACAAGGCGCTTGAAGATTTCCAAAAAGCGATCGCGCTAGCGCCGAATAGAATAATTCATCATTATTGCTACGGAGATGCGCTAGCCAGGCTCGGCCGAAAGGACCAGGCCAAAGCCGAATTTCAAAAGGTTCTCCGCCTGACCGCGACCGGCAGAGAAGAACGCGGCTACCAACAGAAAGCGGCGGCGGCCCTAAAAACGCTGGAACGCTAGCCTGGCGCTCGGTGAGGCTCGCATTATCGGGCCGTGGCGTATGGCAAGCGCCCAGCGCAATCGTCGTAGTCCTCGTCCTCGAAAATGCCGCACCTAGTGGGTTTGAAGTCCCTTCGATGCGAGCTCTGGGGTAGTTGCGTAGTCTCCGGACGTAACACGCGCTCGAAATCGAGGACGAGGAAGATTTACGAGGGGCTTCGCGACGCTCGGGGGGGATTAGTGGGCAATTCCGGAGCGTCGCCCCACCACAACCGTCACGCCTTATTCGCTCTAAACATCAGGGCTAACCAGCCGGCCAACATCCCCAAACCGCCCAGCGGCGTGATCGCTCCCAGCCAACGAATGTTAGTCAATGCCAACAAATACAGCGATCCGCTGAAAACGACGATCCCGGCGAAGAAGAGCCAGAAAGCGAGCCGCGGAAACGGGTCCCATCGGGAGATCGCCACTAAGACCACTGAATGCAGCAAGTGATACAAGACTCCGGTCTGCCAGATCGATAGCGTGCCCAGAGCGTCAAACCTGGAATTCAACGCATGCGCGCCAAAAGCTCCGCAAACTACGGCAAAAAAACCGCTGAGGGCCGCAACATTCCTTGCTAAATGATGATTCATCATAATTGTGCTCTCAATAAGGAGAGGGTGGAAATGAAGAAGATTGGTGTATTCGCAATGGTGTTCCTGGTTTCAATGGCGTCGTTTGCTTCCGATGTCGAGACTTCGCTTGAACAGGCTGACAAGCTCGAATCGCAGGGTGAGACTGAGGCCGCTATCCGCGCCCTAAATGACGCTGACGCCGCTTCCCCAGATAATCCTGAGGTCGATAAAAGGTTATCCCGCCTTTACGCGCGTCGAATCCAGGAGATCACGGATCAGGCCGAAAAGAAGACGGATGCGAGTTTGGCCGTCGAGCTCGGCAAGAAGGCCGTTGCCAAGCTGCCCAACGATGCCCAGGCCCATGTCGGTCTAGCCGCCGCCTACGGTCAGCTGTGTTGGTTTGTCGATGATAAGACTCGGGTCGAGTATTCCAAAGCCATTCACCAAGAAGTAAATAAGGGACTCGCTCTCGATCCGGACAGCGATTACGGACACTTGATTCTGGCGCGCTGGAACTTTGAGATGGCGACTCTCAATCCTGTACTAAAGGGGATCGCCGAGCTTGTCTACGGCCAGTTTCCGCCGGCATCCACTCAAGCCGCCATATTCCACTTTAAGAAAGCCATCGAGCTGAACCCTATTCGAGTCATCCATCACGCCGAATACGCCAAAGCTCTGGAAGCTATGGGAGACAAAGAGCAGGCGCGAGAAGAATGGACCAAAGTCATGGAGCTCAAAGCAGTGGACGCCCAGGACCGCTTCTATCAACGAGTCGCCGCCGAACATCTGCATCAAAAAGCTCCGGCAGAATCGGCGAAGCGCTAAACCGCAGATGATGTCGTAAGCGGAAGGAAGGATTATCCGCAGATTGCCCGGATTACGCAGATTTCGGTTGCGTTCGAATTGCGCTATAGGGTTATCGGACCCAATTCCAGGGGCGATGTTCTCCTCTCGGCGCAGCGTTACTCTCAAAAAAAATCTGCGTAATCTGTGTAATCTGCGGATAACCCCTCTTAACGCTATCTGCGGATCGTTTGATACGCATGCAGAACATGCTGCCGGACGGGCTCGGCTGATCGAGCGACCTCTCGCTGTAGCCGGACGTACTGGGCTCTGCCATCTGCGGTTTCGATCGGGATGGGCTCAAATCCAAAGCCGGAGAGGTCGTATGGGCTGGCTCGCATGTCGAGCTCTCGAGCCGAGCGCGCCAATGCGAACGCGTCCGCTAGAAGCTCCGACTGGATCCAAGGCGCGATTTTATAACCGAAACGATACAGATCCATGTTGGCGTGAATGCAGGCCGGCTGATCCATCTCAGCCGTCAGCGAGCGCTCAAGCTGCACTGAGTTGCGTGGTTTAGCCTGTTCGCTAAAGAAACGGAAAGCATCGAAATGGGTACACGTAAGCTGCTGCGATTCTAGAAAACCATCCAGATCAGCCCGGGACAATCTCAGCGGAATTTCTTGGTGCCGGACGCGTGGTTCTCGATAGACCATCGCCCATTCGTGCAAGCCAAAGCAGCTAAAGTTGGGCGAACGATCCCCCGACCGGCGTAGAAAGTCGACCGCCCAATCAACGAACGGCCTGCGACCGGCAGGAAACGGCCTGAGCCGTGAACCACCACCGAAGTTTTCCCAGACACCGGCCCCGTCATCGATTTCTGCGTCCTCCAAAATCACATCCGGTCCGGGAGACCAGCGAAGCAGCTGCGCTGGTCGAAATGAGTAATACTCAAACAAAAAGTCGTAGACCGGGTGCCGCTCATGCCGAGAACGGCGCTCGAGAACGGGAGTAACCCATGCCGATACCCGGGTATGATGCTTTTCGGCCAGTTCTTGCCAAACGGCTTTTGCGAGAAACCGTTCTTCACTCTTGGTTCCGTTCTCCTGGCACTTGTCGCGCCGCGGCGAAGCTAAAACGGAAAAGCCGTCTAGATTTGTCCCGGTATCTAGCACTTCATTCATCAGCATCAAATTCCCCGCTCTGCCAGCAAGATCTGGTCTTTAGTTAGCGTGACCACACGCTTATCGTAAGCACTTCCACATGAGCTTGTCAGTTTACTTTGCCGGTGAGCTTTTCAACGCCAAACATTTATCGGGTAACGCCGCCCTTGCCACAGCTATCCAGCGCAAATCTGGCGGGCGAATCCGTTGCATCCTGCCGCAGACTCTGGAAAGCCGCGAAGAAGGCGCCCATTTTATCCGAGACGAAGATCTGGAACACTTGATCTCCTCAGATCTCGCTCTGTTCAACTTCGACGGATCAGAAATTGATTCGGGGACCGTCGTGGAATTCATGATCGCCAAGTTTGCGGATATCCCATCGGTTTTGCTTCGAACCGATTTTCGGCGCGGCGGTGATCAAGGCCAAGATCCCTGGAACCTGATGCTGAGCTTTTACCCCAGAACTGAAACCTGCTGCCTTGACAGTATGGCCTTTTATAAGACCGCTTTAACCGAAGGACTCGATCCAGTTGCAGCTGCCGATCGGATGCTTGATCAGATCGCGGCGCTAGTAGTCCCAAAACTGGAGGCGCTGGCTCAAACCAAACCGATCTTGCTGCCGGACCTTGCGAGTCCTGTTCATGACTGGCTCGTCCGGTTCCCCGGGTTCCGATCCCCGGAATCGATGACCCGCATCCGGCAAGCACTCACTCGTAAATCTTCTTGAAACTGTCGGACCCGATCAGACTCACCAATCACCAATCACCAATCACCTCTCACCTCCCCCTCCCCCCGTGCGCTACCTCATCGCTCCTGACAAATTTAAAGGGACTTTGTCCGCCGACGAAGTAGGCCGGATCGTGGCAGAGGTTGCTCGTGACAAAGATCCCAAGGCCATCGTGGATATCCTTCCCATTGCTGACGGAGGAGAAGGCACCGCTCCCCTTTTGGCGGTGCAACTCGGCGCACAGCCCAGAAGCATAAATACATTAGACGCGCTCGGCCGGCCGATATCAGCGCAATATTTCGTTTCTCAGACCGAGGCATTCCTCGATATGAGCGCCGCTTCCGGGCTATGGCAGATCCCCCCGAAAGAACGTGAGCCGCTCCGCTCAAATACCTACGGAACTGGTATTATCATCAAGGAATTAATCGCACGCGGCTTCCCGCGGGTCTACGTCGGTCTCGGTGGGAGCGCTACGGTCGATGCCGGGATCGGGATAGCGGCAGCGCTCGGACACAAATTCTATGACGCGAAAGGTGAGCTGCTCAAGCCGATACCGGCTCATTTCGGCGAGATCACCCACATCGAGACATCGAGCATTTCAGAACTCCCGAAAATCGTTGGCCTAGCGGACGTAGAAACAAGATTACTCGGTCAAGATGGGGCTACCTACACTTTTGGACCGCAGAAAGGATTACGTCCGGATCAAGTACGCGACCTGGATCTCGAGCTGGCCAAGTTTGTCGACCTCGTTCAGCGCGAACTTGGCGTCAACCACTCCGCGGTTGCCAGAGCGGGCGCCGCTGGAGGGCTGGGCTACGGCATCATGACTTTTCTAAATGGAACGTTGGTTTCCGGGTTCGCCGTTGTCGCTGAACGACTGAAACTAAAGGAACGGATTGCCGCCGCCGATATCGTCATCACTGGGGAGGGCAAACTCGACTCACAATCTCTCCAAGGAAAAGGCCCTTTCGGGGTCGCAACTGCAGCCAAAGAATCTGGCAAACCAGTTTGGGTCATCGCCGGTACCGTTGATTTACATGGAGAGATGAGATCGAGTTTTGACCGGATTATTGCCGTGGTTGGTGAGGATTTGCCTTTGGATGCTGCTCTAGCCAGTCCTGCTGAGACCCTGCGAAAACGCGTCGCCGGGTTCTGGTCTTAAAAAGCCGAACCGTCCTTTAGGTCAGTCCGATTCTCATGCCCGCTTCGCTTGTTCGGACATTAGTGCAAGCAAGTGGCGATCCGGATCGCGGAAGAACGCCATGTAGAGATCGTGATCAGCAAGCGAAGCCGCCAGGTGCACTCCGCGCTCGAAACTCACGCCGCGCCCGGTCAGAGCCACGGCTGAGCGAAGAATGTCGTCGACTCGAAAATAGAGCGCCGCTGTCAATTTCTCTTCGGTTCCGCTCTGGGCCGCTGCTGCCAGCATGATGCGAACTGTGCCAATCCAGGCCTCGCTGCATCTGGGAACGGGCATCCGGTCAATCAACTCTATCCCCTTTACGGAGATCGTTATTTGACAGACGATAGGAAACTGGAATTGGCCGTAGGAGATGGCATGATCGGCATCTCGGACCTCCTGTTGCGTGTCCCCCGTTGCCCCGCAAACCTTTGTTCACAAATAAAAGCAGCTGAGTCATCCGGGCTTCCTGTTAGATAATGAAACCAGAATTTATCGCTTTAGGGCTAATTCTAGCGGGTGCGCTTTATTTCTTTTGGACCCAGAAATTGCGCACCGATATCGCCGCCCTGCTGGTAATGTTGTCCCTTGCGATTCCCTGGCCGCACCCGGACGGAAGATGGGCCGGAATTCTTACCCCGCAAGAAGCGTTCGCCGGCTTTGGCAGCGTCGCCGTAATCATGGTCACGGCGATGTTCGTCTTCAGTGCCGCCTTGGTCCGCACCGGCGCTGCTGAAATGATCGGTGGACGCTTGTTTAGAGCGTCCGCCCGCAATGAGCTCCTCTTCCAGATCGCGGTCTTCGGACTCGCCACCGGTTGTTCCATGTTTATCAATGAGACCACCATTGTGCTGGTCTTTATGCCGGTCATTTTGGGCGTGTGCAAAGAACGCAACCTCTCCCCTTCCCGCTATCTACTGTGCGCAGCTTATGGAGCCGCTCTGGGCGGCCAATGGACCCTGATCGGTACTCGCAGCAATATCATTGTTAGCGAGTTCTTTCGCCAACAGACCGGCCACCCCATCGGCTTCTTTGATTTCACCCCGGTGGCCGCCACAGTATTCGTCGGCTGTGCAGCCTATTTCTTTCTGGTGGCTCGCCGGTTTCTGCCCGAAGCCGACGTGCAATCGTTAGAGCAAGAACTCGGCAAAGAATATTTAAGCGAAGTCATGGTCACACCCCAGTCAACCACGGTGGGATTGACCCTCGACCAACTCGACTGGGCCAAAAGGCAGGATGTAACCATCGTCGGTGTTATTCGGGAAGGTGAACAGATGCCGCCGAGCGGCTGGTTGCGGTTGCATCCTGGCGACGCTTTAATCGTCCAAGGCGCCGTTCCTAGCATCGGTAGCCTGCTTAAATCCCCGGATTTTCATTTCATGGAGGAGGTGATGATCGGGGAGAAAGCGCTTCGCAGCTTGGACTTGATCACGGTAGAAGCTCTACTCTCACCCAACTCGAGATATACCGGGCGTACCATGCAGGAAACCAATTTCGGACGGGACTATGGCTTCAGTATGCTCGGTATTTCGCGCCATGGACAAACCATACAGGATCGGCCATCCGCTACTCGACTTGAGTATGGCGACTCCCTGCTTCTACTCGGCCATAACTCCAACCTCGAACGGCTCGAGCGCAATCCAAACCTGATCGTGTTAAGCCAGCAACACTTCCCGACCGCCGGGAAAAGGCAGGCCATTATCACGATGCTCCTCCTCGGCGGCATCATTTTGACCGCCATCACCGGCGCGGTCACACCGGCGCTCTCTATTCCAATAGCCGCAGCCGCTGTGTTACTACTTGGTTGCATCAAAGTGACTGATACCTACAAGTCCGTCGATTGGCCTGCGGTGGCCACGGTCGGTGGCATGATTTCTTTCGGCTTCGCCTTGGAAAAAACCGGAGCCGCCTCTGCTTTGGCGCACAGCGTTGTCGTCAATCTACAATGGGCAGGGGCAAATTTGATCCTGGGCGCGTTGTTGCTGTTTACGGTGACGCTCACTCAAATCATCGAAAACGCTGCCGTGGCAATTATTCTGGCACCGATCGCCTACCAAATCGCCCGCGAAAGCCACACAGACCCTAGGCCGTTCATGGTCGGCTTAGCCGTTTGCATCTCCACATCGTTCTGCACTCCGGTCGCTCACGAAACCACGATGCTAGTTATGGGCCCAGGCCGATATCAATTTAAACACTATCTCAGCATGGGCAGCGGGATGGCGATCGTCGCCTGGTTGATCGCTAGCTACGTTACGCCCCTGATTTGGAGGTTCTAACCGTGCAGCCGCACGTCGAGTTGTTTAGCGAGCGTCGCGGCTGGCTTCAATGACATCCTGTCGTCAATGGCTAAAGTCGAAGGTTTGCAGCGGCTACGCGAAGGTCGGCGATCTGGTCTATTGAAGAACCCTCGCCGTTCGAGATCCTGCATCCCGTTTCCTGCTTTGCTCCGTGCCGGCTTCACTTTAACTTCCGGAATGCCGCGGAAGATCGTCCATCTCGATATGGATTGTTTCTATGCGGCCATCGAGGTCCGTGATCACCCTGAGTTAGCCGGTAAACCCGTTGCGGTCGGTGGAGCTCGGGATCGTCGCGGCGTCCTGACCACGTGCAACTACGAAGCCCGTGAGTTCGGTGTTCGCTCCGCTATGCCCACCTTTCAGGCGCTACAAAAATGTCCGCACCTGATCGTGATGCCGACCCGGTTTGATGTTTATCGGCGGGAATCCACCAGGATTCGGGAGATCTTACTGAAGTTTAGTCCGATCATTGAACCATTGTCCTTAGACGAAGCGTTCCTCGACCTGTCCGATCATCCCGGCGAAACCAGCGCCACCGTGACGGTGATGCGCCAATTGATTTGGCAAAAAACGCGGCTCACTGCTTCCGCGGGTATTGCTCCCAACAAGATGCTGGCAAAAATCGCCAGTGACTGGAAAAAGCCTAACGGTCAATTTGAGATTACCACGGAAGATATCCCAGAGTTCATGTTGGAACTGCCGGTCAGACGTCTTTGGGGAATCGGACCAAAATCGGCCGAGCGGTTGGCCGAACTTGGCGTCAACACCTGCGGCGATTTACAGCGCTATTCCCGGGTCGAACTAGTGGAACAGTTCGGCAAGTTCGGGTTAGAACTTTTTTCGCTCTGCCGAGGAGTGGACGAACGACCAGTTGAAACCGATCGAATCAGGAAATCGCTGAGCAGCGAACGAACCTTCCCTCAGGACCTAACTTCTCTCGCTCAATGCGAAGCCAAGATCCCCGAGCTTTTTGAGGAAGTCATGGACGACTTGAAAAAGTCGGACGCAACCGGCCAAGTAAAATCGGCGTTTATCAAGATCCGGTTCTCCGATTTCACGAGGACGACCGTCGAACGCGCCGGTTTATCGTTAACCGTCGAGAATTTTCAGGCTCTCCTTCGCGAAGGTCTTAGCCGTAAGTCCCTGAATGTCAGGCTGCTCGGACTGGGCGTCAGGTTCAACGAACCAGATCCTGAGGGTGCGACCCAGCTCGAGTTGCAAATTTGAAGGAACTTCTCCCGGTTGTCCGAAACTCCCGAGAAGAGAAGAATAGCCGCGCCTTTTGTGCCTTTTTCCGGCTATTCCTTTCCTCGGATTCATGACAAGATCGGCCCATGATTTCGCCGTACACGTTTCAACCTCGCGGCCGGTTATTGAACGTCATGCGTCAGGTCGGGGATCCAGGACTGATCAATCTCGCGGCTGGCCTCCCATCCGTTCATTGCGTTCCAAAAGAGGATCTCGCCAGAGCCTTTGCTGTCACTTTGAAAGAAAACGCGGACGAGTCGCTGGGTTATCATGTCCCGGATGGCGATGTACGGCTTCGCGAGCTCTTAGTTGATCGATTTCGTCGACGCGGGGTCAATACCGAGGTAGATCAGATCGTCATCACTACGGGCTGTTCCCAAGCTCTGCACGGGATGATCCGTTTGCTCACGAATCCCGGCGATATTGTAGCCTGCGAGGCGCCCGCATATTACGCCACTTTAGAGATCATTGGAGACCGAGGGCTCAAAGTCTTACCGATCCCCATAAGAGATAGTAGCGGGATCGATTTCGAGCTCGCCCAGATCCTGTTCCGCCGATTTCGTCCAAAGCTTTTTGTGATTTGCTCAACACTATCGAATCCGTCCGGCGCAACCATCCCGAACGAGGTCAGAAAAGGATTGATCGAACTTTGCCGGGAGACAGGAACACGGATCCTGGAAGACGATATCTACGGTGAGTTATCGGAGAACCCTGACCTCAAACCGATCCGAGCTTTTGATGACGGATCCACGGTCAGTTACGTAACCAGTTTTTCCAAGACAGTGGCACCAGGGCTGCGAATCGGAGTCTGCCTGCCGGGGACCGATGCCAACCCTTTTGCCCTCTACAAGTGCCAAGAGGACATGCATTCGGCCACGCTTTGTGAGGTTGCGTTCCGCCGATATTTTGAAACCGGCCGCCTGGACGGCCACCTCGATTACTTGCGCCGATTCAACAGGGAACGTCGCGAATTGGCGTTGCGCGTAGTCGAAGAGTGTTTCCCATCGTCAGCCGTAGTTTGGCGACCCGCAGGCGGCTTCCTGTTGTGGGTGGAGCTATCGCCAGCGACCGATATCGAAGGAGTGTATCGAACTGCCCTCAGCGAAAAAGTCGCATTTTGTCCCGGCGCTGCCTTCTATACCTCGCAGGAACAAGAAGTTGCCGCCATGCGGCTGAATTGCTCACGGCCCACCGAGGACGAGTTGGTGACAGGTCTCCGGGTTCTTGGCCGATCGCTGCAACGAGCGTGAACGAGTGGAAACGAGCGGAAACCTCGAGAACGATCAGAGGGCGATAACCCGTTCTCGCTCGTTCCCGACGTTCACGCTCGATCTCGCTCGTTATCATTTGCATCTTTTCGGGTTTTAGCCGTGTACTACCAGCAAATGCTTCTTAAAGCTTTTTTCTCCGGTCAACGCCGGCGTTCAACGTCGCTTGGGATCGTGGTGGCGATCGTATTGGGCGCAGCACTAGTCTCTCAAAACGGATCAGCGGCTGAGGCCCTCGGCCCCGATAGCGCACCCCTGTGGATGCGCTACCCCGCGATATCACCCGACGGCAAAACCATCGCTTTTAGCTTCGAAGGTCACCTTTTTGTGGTGCCTTCGACGGGCGGATTAGCGCAGCCGCTCACAGCCGGTACTGCTGTCGACACCTCTCCAGTCTGGTCTCCAGACGGGAAATCGATCGCCTTTGCGTCCGATCGATATGGTAACTTCGACGTTTTCCTCATCAGCGCGGAAGGCGGAACGGCACGCCGGCTGACCACTCATTCGGCTGACGAAATCCCGGTCTGTTTTACCCCGGACGGCCAATCCGTCGTGTTCAATTCTCAACGCATGGTTTCGGCCCAAAGCTCGAAGTTCCCGGCGCCAAGGAGATTCCCCGAGCTGTATAAGGTGTCGATTGATGGCGGCAAAGAACCCGAAATGATCCTGGTGACTCCGGCTTTAAACGCCCAATTCGATAGGAGCGGTCAGCACATCATCTACGACGACCAGAAAGGTTACGAAGACCTTTGGCGCAAACACCAAACCTCCTCCTTTGCTCATGATGTCTGGATCTACGATAGCCAGACGGGCAACCATACGAAATTGACGACCTACCTGGGAGAAGACCGGAACCCAGTGTGGGCGCCTGACGAAAACTCGATTTATTATCTTTCCGAGCAAAGCGGCTCATTCAACGTTTGGCATCTTCCGCTAAACCACGGACAACCGGGCACGCCTCAACAAGTTACCAAACTCGACAAGAATCCGGTCCGATTCTTGACGATTTCAAAAAACGGAGATCTTTGCTTCGGATTTGACGGCGAGATTTACCTTTTGCCGGCCGGCGCAGCGCAACCCACTAAGGTAGCCGTTCGCATTGCGATCGCCGACAGCACGGCCGAAAGCAAGACCGTTCCGATGCCAGAAGGTGCCACCGAAATGGTGGTCAGTCCAAACGGTAAAGAAATCGCTTTTGTGGTGCGCGGCGATATCTACGTCGCCGGAATTGAACATGGCGATACTAAACGGATCACGAATAATCCCGCTCAAGCCCGTAACCTCAGCTTCAGCCCCGATGGTCGTAAACTGGTGTTCGCCGCTGAGTACAACAACGTCTGGAGTCTTGACGAAGCCGCTATCGCTCAACCAAAAGAAAAAGAGCCTTATTTCTTCTTGTCGACCGTGATCGATGTTCATCCCATCCTTGAGAACGGACAGGAAAATTTCCGGCCGCGATATTCTCCCAATGGCAAGGAAGTCGCCTACTTAGAGAATCGGACGACTCTGAAAGTGGTAAACCTGGAGAGCAAACAAACCCGGCTCATTCTACCCGGTAAGGATAACTACTCCTACGAAGACGGAGACCAATGGTTTGATTGGTCTCCCGACGGCAAGTGGTTCGTGGTGACCATGAACCAGCCCGAACGCTGGTCGAGCGAGGTTGGCCTCGTGGACGCGGCCGGGCAACAACACGTCACCTACCTGACAAAGAGCGGTTACGCCAGCTATCACCCAATCTGGACCACAGACGGAAAAACCATGACCTGGGCGAACGAAAAATTCGGTCTTCATGGCGACGGTAGCGGCGGCGGCGGCCAACTCGATGTCTTCGAGATGTTTTTCACGCAGGAAGCTTTTGATCGGTTCAAGCTTTCGCCGGCTGAATATGACGCCTTAAAGGCTCGGGAAGAGGACGAGAAGAAAAAGAAAGAATCCGAGAAATCAAAAGAGGCTAAAGAACAAGCGAGCCCGTCACCGCAAACCAGCCCGGCGGCCCTGGCCAGCGCCTCAGCTCAGGCTAGCCCATCGGTAACCAGCGCAACCGCCCAAGCCAGCGCTTCGCCCCAAGGTAAGGACGAACCTAGCAAGGTTGAGCCGATCAAGATCGATCTGGCAAACATCGAAGATCGAACGGAACGGTTGACCTTAGCATCCTCAAAATTGGCTGACTTTCTCCTGACCAAGGATGGCGAACAAATGGTCTATATCGCCAAAGCCGACAAAGGTTTTGAGCTCTGGCTGCTGAAGCCGCGTACGAAAGATCTAAAACGTTTGGCCGAATTCGAGGCACCGGATGTCGAATCTTTCGGGCCGCGATTCCCCATTCAACTTGCCCTGGATAAAGAAGAGAAAAACGCTTTTGTGCTGGCCAATGGCCGTCTCAGCAAAGTCGAACTTGCTTCCGCCAAGATGGAGCCGGTCAAGTTCACCGCCGAGAAAGAACTCAACCGGACAGCCGAGCGCGCTGCTTTGTTTGAGCATATGTGGCGCCTGGAGAAAGAAAAATTTTATGTCGCCGACATGGGCGGTGTGGACTGGGATTACTACAAAAAGGTCTATGCCAAGTTCCTTCCTTACATCACGAATAATCGGGATTTCGCCGAGATGATGAGCGAGATGCTGGGAGAACTCAACGCCAGCCACACCGGTTGCCGTTATTTCCCGGCACCAGGTGACCAAACCGCGGCATTGGGTGCGTTCTTCGATCCAGCTTACAAAGGCGCTGGTCTCAAGATCCAGGAGATCATCGATAAAGGTCCCTTGGTGGCAGCCAGCGAGGTTCAGGCCGGGATGACCATCGAGAAAATCGACGGAGTAACCATCACTACAGGGATGGATATCAGCCCGCTCTTAAATTTGAAGGCCGGAAAAGCGACGCTTCTCAGTATCTTTGACTCTGCTAAGAACACCCGGTTCGATGTCACCGTTAAACCAATCAGCCAGCTCGAGCAGATCAACCTGTTGTACGAGCGTTGGGTCAAGCGACGGCGTGAATTGGTAAACCGCCTCAGCGGTGGGACTATCGGGTACGTGCACGTCCGGGGAATGAACGATGAAAGCTATCGGCAAACCTATTCGGATGCGCTGGGGAAAGAGCAAGCCAAGAAAGGTCTAGTCGTCGATACCCGTTACAACGGTGGAGGCAATCTGCATGACCAGTTGTCCACTTTCCTCTCAGGTAAACCCTATCTGAAGTTCTTTCCGCGGGGCCAATTCCTCGGTTGGGAACCTCAAGACAAATGGTACCGGAACACCGCGCTGATCGCGAACGAAGGCGATTATTCGGACGGCATGCTCTTCCCCTGGACCTATAAACACTTCGGGATCGGCAAATTCGTCGGCATGCCGGTGCCCGGCACCGGCACCGCCGTATGGTGGGAGTTTCAGCAGGATCCGACGCTCCTGTTTGGAATACCGCAGGTGGGCATCCTGGACGAGCAAGGCCATTACATGGAGAAAACGCAGGTTGAGCCCGATATTGAAGTCATGAACGATCCTAAGAGCGTGGCCGAGGGCCGCGACCTGCAAATCGAGCGGGCCGTCTCAGAACTGATGAAGGAGAACCAGGAGAAAACTCCTGCCGTAGGAAGCAGTTCCCGCTCCTCCGATCACGCACGATAAGAACAGACCGGCAGGGAGGAGCGCCCCGACTCCTCCGCGGCCGGTTTTGATTCTCAAAAATTTGCGGTTGAAGCCGCAGAGGTTTAGCTCTAGTTTCACGCCCTTTTCCGAGGAGTTATAGCTCAATTGGTTAGAGCGCCGCCCTGTCACGGCGGAGGTTGCGGGTTCGAGCCCCGTTAACTCCGGATGCTTTTTCAGATCCAGTCGCGGCATCTCCCTGGCTCAGGGTCGCTGTTCGCCGCCATCAAAACGCTCGTCTCTCCCTCGGCGACCCTTTATAAGGAGAGCCCAAATGCTAAAGCGTTTTTCTCTCCTCGCTTTTTCTCTGGTTTGGTTTTTCGCGTTCAATGAACCGGCAGGTTCGGTCGAAGTCGCTAAGGTGACTCTACCGCAACTCTCTCCCTTACAATGGGAAATGCTCCGTCAACAGCAGGGCGATCACCTCAGGCCACTGGCAGTGGATGTGAGCTTAGCGATCTATAACGGCAGGGTCACTGCCGCCACTATCCGGCGAGGGACCGGCTACTCGGATATCGATAAGACGATTGTGACCTGGATCGAGACTCGCTGGAAAACCCATTCCTGGTTCGGAGGCGGGAGCAATTTCGTGATCTCGCTGAACGTCGATCCGGCCATTCGCCAGATTGTTTTTCGAAGGAGCTGATCTGAAAAGGAGCTAGGAGCTAGAATCTAGCTCCTCGCTCTTCGTGGCGTATATTGCTGCACCATGAAAAAGAGGCTTTCTCTGCTCTCGCTTTCTGTGTGTTCCCTGATCTTTGCGTCGAGCGCATTGGCCGGCTATGTCGAAATCGCCAAGGTTCGCATGCCGGAACTGACTTCTTCAGAATGGGCGCTGCTAGGCCGGCTACAGGGCTCGAATCCTCAAATCGTTCCAGTGGATGTCAATCTGGCCGTGAACCACGGAGTCGTTTACGCGGTCAGTATTCGTCATGGGAGCGGTTATCCTGACATTGATCGCGCGATCGTAAACTGGATAGCCTCCAATTGGAGAACCGACAGTTGGTTCAAAGGCGGCGACGCTTACGTCGTTTCGTTGGATGTCGATCCTGTACTCCGCCACGTCGTTTTTCGGGGTAACGACGGCGCCGTCAGAGCGAGGTATCCTTTGATCGAGCCTCTCAGGGGTGATGTCGCGCCGGTACAGGGATATTGATGAGGCGCGGCGCCGCGAAAATCGTCCTCGTCCTTCGTCGTCCCGACTTCGCTAGACAAAGGAAGTCGGGACGACGAGAAAGCTACTTCTTAGCGGCAGCCTCTTCCGCGACAGGCTTCTCTTCTACAACCGGCTGATCGACCCATTCGATGTAGGCCATCGGCGCGGAGTCGCTGGTGCGCGGTCCGAGCTTAATGATGCGAACATAACCGCCTTGTCGAGACCCAGCTCGAGGAGCCACATCCGCAAAAAGCCTGCGCACCGCGTCCGTTTGTCTCAAGAAAGCGAAAGCCAACCGGCGGGCGTGCAGATCATTGCGTTTTCCCAGGGTAACCATTCTCTCGGCAAAAGGCCGCACTGCTTTGGCTTTGGCGAGAGTCGTCCGGATCCGGCTATGCTCGATCAGGCTGCAGACCTGGTTGGCTAGCAACAAATTCCGATGCTCAGACTTCCGGCCGAGCTTAATCGTCTTCTTTGTGTGTCGCATATTGAGCTAGAGCGTGACGAGCTTGCCGTCATCGTTTCGGTCCACGTTCGAGGTCGGCTCCACCAACCCCGATTCGAACTTCATCCCCAGGCTAAGCCCAAGCTGTTGTAACTTCTCTTTGATCTCGTTGAGAGATTTTTTTCCGAAATTTCGGTACTTCAGCATTTCTGCTTCCGTCTTCATGGCCAATTGACCAACGGTCGTGATATTGGCGTTGTTCAAGCAGTTCGCGGCCCGGACCGAGAGCTCGATCTCGTTGACGCTCATGTTGAGCAGCTTTTTGAGGCGAGTGTTTTCCTGGCTGGTCTCTTCGGTGGTCTGATCAAACTCGACCTGACTGTCATCGTAGTTAACGAACACGTCCAGGTGATGCCGCAGGATCGCCGAAGCTTGCAACAGGGCGTCATCCGGCGTAATCCGGCCGTCTGTCCAAACCTCCAAAAGGAGTTTGTCATAGTCCGTTCTTTGGCCGACTCGCGTGTTTTCTACTGCGTACTTAACCCGGGTAACCGGCGAAAAAATCGAATCGATCGGGATCACACCAATCGGCGTATCGGGACGTTTGTTCTCGTCTCCGGTAAAGAAACCGCGCCCGACTTTGACTTCGAACTCCGCTTCGAACTTCTGCTTCTTATCCAGAGTGCAGATGACCTGGTCCGTATTCAGCACTTCAATACCGGTAACAGTCTGGATTTCACCGGCGGTAATCGGCCCTTCTTTATTGACGCTCAAGCTCACGGTCCGAGGCTCGTGATCAACTGCCTTGAACTTCACTCGCTTGAGGTTGAGCACGATGTCGGTCACATCCTCAACGATTCCTGGAAGCGGCGTAAACTCGTGTTCCGCTCCGAAAATACGAATACTGGTGATGGCAGCTCCTTCTAATGACGAAAGCAGAACTCGACGAAGGGAGTTACCAACGGTGTGGCCATATCCGGCCTCAAAAGGCTCGGCAATGAATTTTGCGTAAGTTTCGGTTGCAGTCGCCTCATCCTTAGTGAGGCTTTTGGGCATCTCGAAACGTCCAAGACGAACTGGCATATCTTCTCTATTTCCTTTTGACCGGGTTACCCCTGGCGCGTGCGGCTCCCAACATTGCTGCTGAGAACCCAGGGACCTACGGTACTAAGTTTTGCTCGCGCGGAGCCGGCAACCAACACTAGACACCTAGGTTTGTCAAATCGTGCGGAAAGCCATCCGAAACAACCGCGAATGGACACGAATAGACGCGAATATCTATAAACGCCCAACGCTTGGAGGGGAGCCGCTTTGCAGGATGGCAGTTCTATCAATTTGCAGCAGGCGGCTCCCGGAAGCCGCCCAAGATTCGCCATCGTTCCTGATGTTCGCCTATCTTCGTGAGCAACGATCTTTGCGATACGCTGGATTGACGCGGCCAAGCTGGGTAGTTCCCGGGAGCCGCCTGCTGCAAACCGATAGAGCTGCTGGCTTACAAAGCGGCTCCCCTCCAGGCGCTGGGCATTCAGCATTCGCGTCCATTCGTGGTTGGCATTTTATCTGCGTCCATCTGCGGTTTGGTTTTTGCGGCTTTTCGTGATTGGTTCAAACACTCCCATGGCCCTTCACGAAGTCTTCGTTTATGACGCCCTGCGTACCCCTCGAACGCGGGGGAAGCCCACCGGCGGCTTACACATCCTCACCCCGGTCGCGTTGGTCGCCACGCTCCTTACCGAAATTCGTAAAAGATACCCTGGCATCGAGCCGAAAGTCGACGAGGTCGTTCTTGGCTGTTGCGAACAATTCAACGACCAAGGAGGAAATTTGGCGCGATCAGCTGTCCTTGCGGCCGGATTTCCCGACCATGTCCCAGGTCTGATGGTCTCCCGATTTTGCGGATCGGCTCTGGACGCCGTCAACACGGGAGCAGCCAAAGTGATGGCCGGTCAAGCGGATCTCATGATCGTTGGTGGAGTAGAAATGTTGTCGCTGTTCACGATTTTCGGTTCGGGCGGTCCCATGGTGGTGGATGCCGGATTCAAAGACCTGGTTCCACCGGTGCCCCAAGGGATTGCGGCAGATTTGATCGCCACCCTGCAAGGTTATAGCCGGCGCGATGTGGACAGTTTCGCGGCGTTCTCTCAACAACGTGCCGACGCCGCCTGGAAAAATGGATGGTTCTCGCAATCGATCGTTCCGGTCGAAACCGGCGAAGCCACGGTGACCCGCGACGAGCTGGTGCGAGAGCATGTAACCACCGAAAGCTTGAGTAAACTCACACCGGCCTTCGCTAAACAAGGAGCCGAAGGGTACGAAGAACTAGTACGTTTGCGTTACCCACAGGTTAGCCGGCTCAACTACGTGCATCATGCCGGCAACTCCTCAGGTATCGCGGACGGAGCCGGGATAGTTCTACTCGGGAGCCGGGAAATTGGGCAGACCTTAAACTTAAAGCCACGGGCTCGCATAGTATCAACGGGCAGTGCCGGAGATGAACCTTGTATCATGCTCACCGCTCCAGCTGAAGCCACCCGCCGCGCGCTCCGGCGGCTCGAGCTAAAATTTTCGGACATCGATTTGTACGAAGTAAACGAGGCGTTTGCATCCGTCGTTCTCTACTTCATGGAAAAGACCAAGGTACCTCATGAAAAGGTTAACGTGGCCGGTGGCGCCATCGCCATGGGCCATCCCGTGGGAGCCACTGGCGCCATGCTAGTGGGAACATTGGTCGAGGAGTTGCGCCGCCGGCAGTTACAGCGAGGTGCGGTCACCATGTGTACCGGACTCGGTATGGGAGTCGCCACCATCTTGGAAACGTGTCCATGATTGAGGTAATTCAATTTCCGCCCCGGGTTTCCGCTTCCTTCGTGGCCGCTTTAAAACGGGCGGCAGAAGATCCAGAAGTTGAAGGGATCATCCTTGAGTTTTCTGACGATAATCCAGATCTGGACAATGAACTCGAAGTTTTGCTGGCAGGCGATAACATCGTTGACGCTTTGCGCGACGCGCTGCGGGTCTTAGAAACTCAGCCGAAGCCCCTGGTTGGCCTTATCCACCGGTCACTCGACGGCCTGGCTTTTGAAGTCGCGCTAGCCTGTCACAAACGCTTTGTTTTAGAGCTTAACCTGACGTTTCACTGGCGTTGGTCCGAACTCGGATTGCTGCCGGCACTCGGCACCGGGCATCGTCTTGCTCATTTGGTAGGTCTCGAGAAAACCGTTCAGGCTTTGCTGTTCGATTCCCCGTTAGCACCAGCAGATTTTCTTGCCGAAACCGGCGGAAAAACCAACGGTAATGGACGAGAAGCAGCGGAAGTCTGGATTAAAGAGCATCCCAAACCGGTCCAATCTTGGGATGCTACCGACATCACGCGTTCTCCGCTTTACAGCCAAACGTTACAGAATCGAGAGATCCTGCAGCGCGCCCACCTCCAATTACGGAAGCGGACCCCGGCCGCCGACGGCGCCGGGAGCCTATTGCTCCAATCTTTTCACGGCAGTCTGGAGCGCTCATTCACCGCCGCTCTCCGCGTAGAGAAAGTAGCCTCCCAAAAGGCTCGGGCGTTGGTTTCGACCAAGAATCGTATCTATGTGCTGCAAGAGCTGCGACAACAGGCTATCCAGTGTGCGATCAATCAAACCGAAACGGTCGAAACAATCGGCGTCCTGGGCGCGGGTTTGATGGGAACCGGCATTGCGCTCAGTGCGCTTTTGGCTGGGCGCCGCGTAGTGTTATTTGAGGTCGACGAGCAAGCAGCTAAAAGATCCTCCAGCCGCATCCAAAAGGTATTGAACCCGCGGTCCGCCGACCTGTTCTCTCAGCTTAAACTAACCCAACAACTAGATGATCTGTCTCGTTGCGATTTCGTTGTCGAAGCCGTTTTTGAGCGGTTCGATGTCAAAACCGATCTCCTAAAGAGGGTTAGTTCCATCTTACCGAAGCATGCGATCGTCGCTTCGAACACCACGACCTTTCCTATCTCCGAATTAGCGACGGTGACTCCTGATCCGGGGCAATTTATTGGGACTCATTTTTTTGCTCCGGTCGAGCAAATGGAGCTTTTGGAGATCATCCTCGGGCGCCAGACAACCGAGGCCACCTTAAATAAAGCGTTAGCGTTAGCCAAAGCACTCGGAAAAACCCCGGTCGTTGTCAAAGACGGTCCGGGCTTTTATACCAGCCGGGTGGTAATGGCGTACGTCCAAGAAGCTCTGTTCATGCTCGCCGACGGTGCCAATCCGTCCTTAGTCGATCAGTGTGCCCGTAACGCCGGGATGATTATCGGTCCTCTGGCAATGGCCGACCTCACCTCTTTAGAGTTGTTGGCCGATATTTTCCGAAACCTTCTAAAGCATGGACGCGGAGCCGCCGCTGAGTCTGGCCACACGTTAGAAATTCTTTCCCGTTTCCTGTCAGCAGGTCGCCGGGGACGGAAAGCCGGCGCAGGCATTTACGATTACCCATCGCCTAATGAAAGAGTGGAATGGGCCGGTCTCACCCAGTGGTTCCCGCGCTCACCACAGTCGGAGACCGAAATAACGGACCGCCTCTTCTACATCCAAACCGTCGAAACGATGCACACCCTCAAAGAGGGCATTATCGTTGAGCCCGGAGCCGCCGATTTGGCGTCGGTTTTAGGGTGGCGGTATCCAGTCTTCCGAGGCGGGGCGATGCGGTATCTAAAGGACATCGGAGAAGAGCGGTTCGAAACCACTCGTCGAGGCTTAGAAACCAAATTCGGTCGCCGGTTTGCTCTACCGTAGGATTCTTGGACATCCAAGAATCCTTCCTCGGGCCAAAAAGTCGCGTCGGACAATCATTATTTAACCACCAAATAATGACAAAAAATCGCCAATTTATTGGTGATTCCCCTCGGCGTTTTGGAGCTGTTTACAGATTTTCGTCGAGAATCCGAGAGCGGACAGATATATTGGCAGCCAGATAATGATTCAAAGAGATTACCTGATCGTTGGAGGCGGGATCGGGGCGGCGAGTGCTTGCGATGCACTGCGCCAGTATGACCCAAAGGGCTCAGTTACCTTAGTTAGCAACGAAGCTTTCCTACCCTATAACCGCCCCGCACTGTCAAAATCCGTGCTGAAGGATGGTAGCCCGTCGATCGAAAAGCTCGCCGGCCATTCCGAAGATTGGTACCGAAAGAAAGGCATTGAGCTCCGGCTAGGCACCGTGGTTCGCGAATTCAATATCGAACGACGTCTGGCGGTAATGGAAAACGGCCAGGCCATTGAGTTCCGAAAAGCATGTTTGGCCACAGGGAGTCGTCCCCGGAGACCTCAGGTCGCGGGCGCCACTTTAGGGAACGTTGTCTATCTTCGGACCTATCGCGATGTGCTCGCGGTGCGCGAGATTCTAGCCTCCGAAAAACATGTGGTAATCGTGGGGTCAGGATACCTAGGCGCCGAGGTTACTTCTTCGCTCATCGGCTCCGGAGCGAAACTGACCCTACTTAGTCGCGACAGGACGATGTGGCAGGATTTGCTCGATCCCGAGACTGCGCAATGGCTGACCGATCTCTTCACCGAAGCCGGTGTTCAATTGATGTTGAACGAAAATCTCAACGGCTTTGAAGGCAAGACCGTGGTCCGCAACATTCAAACCAAGAGCGGAATTCGGTTTCCGGCCGGACTAGCCATTGTGGTCATTGGCACCGACCCGAATCTTCAGTTGGTGCTGAATACTCCTCTCAGTAGCCCTGGTGGCTGCCCTGTGAATGAATACCTGGAGAGCGACGAAAAAGGTATTTATGCCGTCGGCGATATCGCCCTCTACCCGGACCGGATTTTTGGCGGCGCCAGACGCGAGACCAGCTGCGAAATGGCCAAGCTTCAAGGCGCCACCGCAGGCGCTAACATGACCGGTCGTAAACGCCAGAAGTTTGACACTATTCCGGTTTCTTCGGCGGTCGTACTGGGGATGCATTTCGATCTGGTTGGCGATTTCACGTTGCCCCATCTGGATGGAGAGATCGAAGGCTCCCGCGAAAAAATGAACTTCATCGCCCGTTACCGACGAGGCGAGAGCTTGGTTGCAGCAGTCTTATGCAATCGCAAGCCGGAAGAGGTTAAAAAGCTCCAGGAAGACGTCCGAGTCAGCATGCAGGCCCGGCAGAAAAAATAACGAGCGCGAGCGAGCGGAAACGCCGGGAACGAGCGAGAACGGAAAAATCGTTCGCGCTCGTTCCCGGCGTTAAAACACCAGGGGCACGCCTTCATCCATGATCCTGACCGCGTCCTCTAATCGGTGGCGCGCGATTTCCTTTTGCAGTCTCTGAACGGGCTCTTCCACCGGTTCATAGCTGAGCCGAAACGAGCCGTAGTGCATCGGTACCATAAACTTGGCTTTCAGCTCCTTGAAGGCACGAACCGCTTGTTCAGGATTCATATGCACTTCCCGCTTTGTAGGCGGCTCGTAAGCGCCGATCGGCAACAGCGCAATTTCGGTCGGGAGACTCTCTCCGATTTGGCTAAAGCCGTCGAAATAAGCGCTGTCACCGCAATGGTAAATCGAACGTGATCCTAACCGGAGATGGAAACCGCCAAAGCCTCGGTGCGCATCGTGTAAAACTCTCGCTCCCCAATGATGGCAGGGAGTCAAGGTCACGTGGATATCACCAATGGAAAGCAATTCCCATGGCTTCATTTCGTGTACTCGGTTAAAGCCCAGACCTTCTACCAGTGCGCCGACGCCCTCAGGAACAATAATCGGCTGCGCGGCCGCCACTCTCCGCAACGTCCTTCGATCCAAATGATCGAAATGAGCATGCGTTACCAGGACGAGGTCGATGTCGGGAAGATGATCTAGACGAATCCCCGGGTGCCGAATCCGCTTGATCACTTTCAACCAAAGCGACCAGATCGGATCGATCAGAATATTCAATCCACGCCAGGTGACCAGAAACGAGGCATGGCCAATCCAGGTCAGACAGACTTGGTCGGCGGTTAAAGCCGGGAACTGCGGACGTAAAGCGGTGCCCCGGCGCCGAACAAATAACGACGGCAAATAGACTTCGGTAATAAAATTTCTACGCAACCACCCTTTGCCCGGTCGTAGACTGATCCGTCGGCCTGTCGAATTTTTTGACACCATGCGACTTGCGGTACTCAAGCTAGATAGCGGCGGCGCAGAGTGCCGCGACCAATCCCAATCATGCCATTCTTCCTTCAGATATCGCTTTGGGGAACGCGAAGTTCAAAACGGGGAATCCGAGCTACAAATGGTTCACCGCCTTCACCTATACCCAAAAAAGCGCCCTCAGCGACGCTATCCTCTGCAATAACATGATAACTGTTGTAGCTGAATTTCTCTCCCGGCCGAAGCCGAGGAAATTCGCCTACCACGCCGTCGCCTTCCACGACCAGCTTGCCACCATGACCATCGGTTACAACCCATTTTCGCCCGCGAATCGTCACGTTTTCGGGCGAATCATTACGAATTGTAATAAAGTAAACAAAAGGATACGGACGATCTGGCGGCGCTTCCAGCGTCGGCACATACACTACTTTGTCGATACTGACTTTTACCTCAGCCAGTTCGCGGAACGCGTTGCTCATGATTAAACTTCCAGTCCTTTAAGCGATTCGTTCTATGGAACCACCGCCTGTAGCCGTTACCATCGCAGGGTCGGATAACTCAGCCGGAGCCGGAATCCAGGCTGATCTAAAGACATTTACTTATTTCCGGGTGTTTGGCCAGAGCGTCGTAACCTGCGTCGTAGCAGAAGTTCCGGGAAAGGTACAAAAGATTCACGCGGTCGATGTCGACACCGTCCGCGAGCAACTCAGCCTGAGTCTCGAATATTTCCCGGTCCGCGCCATAAAGACCGGGATGTTGTACTCTAAAGAAATCATCGCTGCCATTTGCGACATCTTGGAAGCAATTCCGGTTGGAAAAAGGCCTTATTTGGTGGTCGATCCCGTGATGATAGCGTCTTCGGGCGATCCGTTGCTGCAAGCCGATGCGTTGGAATTGTATCTGGATCGCCTGTTTCCATTGGCAACGGTGGTCACTCCAAACCGGGACGAGGCCGCGATGATTTGCGGACACCGCATTGAGACGTCAGCGGAACTAGCAGAGATCGGCCCAAAATTAGTGCAGCAGTTCGGGACCTCGTTTTTGCTGAAGGGAGGCCATTGGCCGGGGGAGTTCGCGGTCGATTATCTAGCTACAGAAACGGGTGTCCTGCGTTTAGCAGAACCATTCGTCGCCGCAAAATCTATCCATGGGACCGGTTGCACACTGTCGGCCGCGTTGGCAGCGGGCCTGGCTCTAGGCGACGATCTGGCGGCAGCAGCTCGGCGAGCTAAGACATTCGTCACCCGGGCAATCTCCGAATCGATGACTTGGTCCGGCCAACATGGTCCGGTGTCGGCATTGAAGCATTGGTAGGACTGGTGGCGCGAAAACCCGACTTCGCAAGGCCTACGTCGCGGCCCGATTTTCGAAGCGTGGCAGAAACGTAGACCAAGGCCGCGCCAAGAGTTAGCCAAACGATGGGCGCGCCGAGTTTTTCGCCCTACCGCACCGTTCGGAGATTGGACGCCACAAACGCCGTTGTTTTGTTCAAGACCCTCCCTATACTCTGGCAAAACCCAAGATCCCCCAATGTTTAAGAAACTAATCTGGCTCGGTTTATTTGCGCTAACCGCCTTTGGCAACAATGCGGTCCAAGGAAAAACTCAACTCATCATTGAGAGCTGGCGCAGCGACGATCTCAAGGTTTGGCGAGATAAGATTATCCCGGCATTCACCAAGACACATCCGGACATCGAGGTCGTATTTACGCCGATTCCACCCACCGAATACAACGCGGTTTTGGATGCGAAACTCAAGGCTGGAACCGCCGGCGACTTAATCGCGTGCAGACCGTTTGATAAATCGTTGGATCTCTTTAACGCCGGTCAAATCGTGTCGTTAAACGACCTTCCGGGAATGGAGAAATTCTCGAAATTCGCGCTAGCCGCTTGGTCCACCGACGACGGCAAAACATCGTTCGCGGTGCCAATGTCTTCGGTGATCCATGGATTTCTTTATAACAAAACGATTTTCAAGGAGCTCGGGTTAAGCGTACCCAAAACCGAACAGGAGTTTCTCGCGGTCCTCGATAAAATAAAGAAGAACGGCAAATACATACCGCTGGTGATCGGGACCAAGGATCAATGGGAGTCGGCTACCATGGGGTATCAGAACATCGGGCCCACTTTGTGGGATGGGGAGACCGGCCGCAAAGGCTTGATTGATGGCACCGCCCAATACAACAAGGGTGGCTTTTTGGCGGCATTCGAAGCGTTAGCAAAATGGAAGCCGTACCTGGCGCCCGGATATCAAGCGCTCGCTTATGCGGATTCGCAGAACCTATTCGCCCAAGGCCGGGGAGCGATCTATGCGGCGGGTTCATGGGATATTGGTGTGTTCCGGCAGATGAGTCCAAAATTGGATTTTGGCGCCTTTAAGCCATACTCCTTCGAAGGGAAAACCGAAGTCGTGGTTGATGACCATCCGGACATCGCTCTAGGCCTGAATGCAGCCAGCAAAAACAAAGAGGCCGCGCGCACTTTTTTGGCCTGGGTAGCGACCCCTGAATTTGCCGCGCTCTACTCGAATGCATTACCCGGCTTCTTTCCTTTGGCTGATGGGGACTTCACCTTCAACGATCCCGTTGCTCAGGAGTTCGCCAGTTGGCGTAAACAAGGCCCCACCTCATTTCGCTGCTCGTACCAAATCCTTTCGCGCAACGCGAATCCTAACAATGAAAACGATCTGTGGAACGCGTCTGCGCAATTGTTGAACGGCACTTATACTCCCCAACAGGCAGCAGATTTCGTACAAAAAAATCTAGCCTCCTGGTATAAGCCACAACAGGCGCGATAGCAGCGCCGAGAGCGAGCGTCAACGCCGGGAACGGATGACTGGACGATCCGCAGACTATAGAAACCGAGCACATGTTCGGCTTAGGTGTGCGGATCCGTCCGCGAACCATAAAGAAACACTGCGTTACCAGCGTTAACCTCTGGTCTGAACGACGGCTTCACCCTTAAACCGAAATCTGCGTAATCAGTGTAATCTGCGGATCTATTAACTCTTCGGATCTCATGCGGAAACGCTTCCCTATTCCGATCCATATCCTAGTGTTTCTGGGTCCGGCGGTGCTCATTTACACCGCGTTCATGATTTATCCGCTCTGCGATTCCCTGTGGCTTTCGCTGAATAACAAGGCATCCAGTGGCGGCCAAATGTTTGTCGGTATTCAAAATTACCTGACGCTGTTTAGCCAGGAACGATGGTCTGCGCCGTTCTGGAATGCGCTCCGGAATAACGCGGTGTTTTTCGTTATTCATATGGTAGCCCAAAATCCGATCGGCTTGCTACTGGCTGCCCTTCTAGCCACGAGAATTCGAGGAAGCGCTATCTATCGTACTATCCTCTTTACCCCAACTATCCTCTCAGTGGTTATCGTTGGGTTTGTCTGGAAACTGATTCTAGCCCCTTCTTGGGGAATATCGCATACCCTATCCTCAATGGTTGGATTGAGCGGTTTAGGGGATTACCCTTGGTTAGGAACGGAATCTACTACGCTTATTACTCTCTCGCTGATCTCGGTTTGGCAAAATATCGGAATCCCCATGATGCTGTTTCTAGCTGCTCTAGTCAGAATCCCGGATGACCTGATGGAAGCCGCTAGAGTCGATGGCGCCAGCGGGTGGACGATCTTTTGGAAGATCAAATTCCCTTTGATTCTACCAACGGTTGGCCTGATAGCAGTCATGACCTTCGTAGGAAATTTTAACGCCTTCGATTTGATCTATGCCACCCAAGGGGCGTTGGCCGGACCAAATTTCGCCTCCGATATCTTGGGTACCTATTTCTTCCGAACATTCTTTGGCTACCAGTTGCAGCCAGCCGACCCGTTCATGGGTTCAACCGTGGCCGGCGTAATGCTCCTGATCATTCTGGTAGGTGTGTTGTTCTACCTGTTTGGGTGGCAACGCCGTTTGCAGCAAATCCAATTTTAACCCAAAGAAACGGTGCGATCGAAATTTTGGCCCACAGTTGCAACCCACGCGGTTCTACTCGTCTACGCGGTCGTAGCGTTATTTCCTGTCTTATTGATCATCATCAACTCATTTAAGGATCGGCTATCTATTTTTAGCGCGCCGTTAGCCTTGCCCTTCGGCGATACCTTTACCTTGGATGGCTACGCAACTTTAGGCTCCAGCGCCCATTTCGAACTGTATTTCCTGAACAGTTTATTGGTCACCACTTGTTCGCTGCTGCTGATTATGATCGTTAGCTCGATGGCTGCATTCGCGCTGTCCGAATACAAGTTCAGGTTTAGCCTGTTGACTTCTCTTTACCTATCGATCGGTATCATGGTGCCGATTCGCTTAGGTACGGTTGGGATTCTCGGGCTCATGGTAAACCTTCACCTCGTCAATACGCTGTGGTCATTGATCCTGATCTACACCGCTCAAGGCATCCCCTTGGCCGTATTCGTTCTTACCACGTTCATGCGGCAAGTACCTGGAGAACTCAAAGACGCGGCCCGGATCGATGGAGCCAGCGAATACCGCATTTATTGGCTGATCCTGCCTTTGGTGCGGCCCGCCCTCGGTTCGGTGTTAGCCATATCGATGTTGCCGATTTGGAACGATCTGTGGTTCCCTCTTATCCTGGCGCCAGGCGAAGCGACCAAAACGCTGATCTTAGGTGCACAGACCTTCTTAGGCGAGTTCGCCAATGATTATGGTGCCGTGTTAGCAGCACTTACGTTAGCCATTTTGCCTCCGGTGTTGCTCTATGTGATTTTCGCACGACAATTGATCCGAGGAATCACGGCAGGTGCAGTGAAGTGAGGTGATCGGTTTGCGGCAGCCGGGGAGCGCGCCTCGCTTGCGCCTTAGGTTGACGAGCACCTTCAACCATCGGATGAAAGATATAGCCCCATGCGAATCGGTATTGTTGGAACAGGAACGATGGCTGACGTGCATGCATCCGCATGGCATGCCATTGGCGCGGAGCTCACCGGCTGCACTTCATTGAGTCCAACCCAGGCTGAGGCATTCAGTCAACGGCATAACATTCGAAGTTTCGGGAACTACGCTGACCTCCTGGACACCGTAGACATCGTAGACATCTGCACACCGACCGCAACGCACAAACCGATGGTGTTAGGCGCGGCTAAGGCCGGCAAACATGTGATTTGCGAGAAACCAATCGCTCTCACCGTAGAAGACGCCCAAGCCATGATCGATGCCTGCCGAGATCTCCGATTCTTTGTCGGGATGGTAGTACGGTTTTTCCCGCAATATCGATCCGCCAAACAATTAGTCGCAGCCGGCCGGATAGGTAAACCCGGTGTTTTACGACTAAAACGGGTAAGTTACGTACCCCAAAAACCGCCTGCGGACTGGTATTTCAACGAAGCGCTCTCCGGCGGAATGGTAGTTGATCTTATGATTCATGATTTTGACTATGCCCGTTGGGTAGGCGGCGAAGTGGAGCGAGTTTATGCCTTGAAGACGGTCGCCGCCGACAGTCCGGCGCAATACGTTCAAGCCATTCTTCGCCTGAAAACCGGCGCGCTCGCCCTGATCGAAGGCGGTTGGGCGTATCCACCCGGAGTTTTTCGTACCGGCCTCGATCTCTCGGGTACCGAGGGCGCGATCGAATGGAGCTCAGATCAACCGTCTCCGCTGACCGCTTTCATTCCGCCAAAGCCGGGAGAAACCGCCACGGTAGGTCTGCCCACATCCGGCTTAACGGACGACCCGTACACCGCCGAGCTCCGGCACGCGTATCAGTGCATCCAGAGCGGCGCTCCATTCGAAGTCACAGCGGAAGATGCTCTGGAAGCGCTTCGGATCAGTTTGGCAGTCCGGGAATCGTTGGATAAAGGCAAACCGGTTAGGCTCATCTAGTCTTATGCGCATCGGAATCCTGAGTGTCGCTCATCTACACGCCGCGGGATATCAAGCCAATCTGAAAGCCATTCCCGGAGTCGAACTAGTTGGGTTCTCGCATGAAAACACTGCTGAAGGACGCGAATTCAGCGAACAGTTTAGCGTACCCTGGTTCTCAACCCATCAGGAGCTGCTCACTCAACGATTGGATGGAGCCGTGATTTGTTCAGAGAACGCTCGCCATCGCGAATTGGTAGAACTAGCCGCGGAGGCCGGTTGCCAGGTTCTTTGCGAGAAACCGATTGAGACTACACTCGCAGATGCCGAAGCCATGAAAAACGCTTGCGAGAAAAACGGGGTTCGCTTTATGACCGCCTTTCCTATGCGTTTCGCGCCATCGACGCAGGCACTAAGAACCATGATTCAGCAGGGCGAGTTGGGAAAGGTGCTGGGAGTGAACGGTATCAACCACAGCGAAAACCCAAGCGGTCACCGAGCCTGGTTTGCCAACAAAGAACTCGCCGGAGGCGGCGCCGCGATGGATCACATCGTGCACCTGGCTGATCTATTTCGATGGAGCTTTGGGGCAGAGGTGAGTGAGGTGTATGCGGAGATCGATAACTTATTTTATCCAGGCAAATTGGATGTCGATACCGCCGGCTTGCTTCTGATCACTCTGTCTAACGGCCTTCAGGCTAGCATTGACTGCAGTTGGAGCCGGCCGACCACCTATCCTCGTTGGGGACATCTGAAAATGGAAGTGATCGGCGAAAAAGGCGCTGTCCTCCTGGATAGTTTCGCCCAGCATTTAACCGCTTATGCGAACACCGGTCCCCGAAACCCCGAGTGGACCGGTTTCGGCCCAGACCCAAACCAACCGATGATTCAAGAGTTTGTCGATTCGATCCGGGATCAGCGCGAACCCTCTATTACCTGGAACGATGGTTACCAGGCATTACGGGTCGTCCTCGCGGCGTACGAGTCCGCGCAGAAGCACCAGCCGGTGAGTCTGGATCACTAGCCGTGTCTGGCCCCCACGCGCAATGGAGGGGAGCCGCTTTGTAAGTTTCTAGTTCTATCGGCTTTCAGCAGGCGACTCCCGGGAACTACCCAGCGTCCTCTTACGGCACCAAGCGTCTCGTCCTAAGTTCGAAAACGCGTTCGTTGGTGGCGCGTCAGGGGTAACTCCCGGGAGCCGCTTGCTGCCCACCGATAGAGCTAGAAACTTGCAAAGCGGCTCCCCTCCAGGGGTCCTGGGCAAATCAAAGCAACTAGGCCAAGCTTACTCCAACCTTTCTACTTCCCACTGATTCATCTGCCGCTGCACTTTATATGGAATCACAATTCCGCCCGCACATAAGCCCATGCAGGTTTGCCTCGCTCTGACCGTGCTGCAGATAGAAGAAAGTATCTAATTTCACTTACCCGTTCCTATTCAAGAAACGGCTTCTGAGGCGGTGGTCCGCCTCTGCCTTTTTTCACCACGACGTCGGACCGATTCCACCAACCGCCACCGAGCGCTTGAAATAGTGCGGCCGTATCTGCATAACGATTGGCTTTGGCTACAACCAAATTGATCTGCGTCTGATAATATGCCTGCTCGGCGCTCAACAACGACAGATAAGCGATCTGCCCGGCTTGTAGTTGTTTTCGGGTGATATCCAAAGTAGTCGCGGCTGCCTGTTCAGCGATCACTGCCGTCCTGACCGCGTCCGCATCGGATTGAATAGCGCGGAGCGAGTCGGCCACATTCTGAAATGCGGTGATAACCGTACTTTTGTACTGGGCCGCTGATTGATCGTAAGTTGCCCGAGCGGCGCGTGTCCGGTGAAGCAGCGTGCCACCTTCAAAGATGGGCTGAGTCAGACTAGCGGCGAGTGTAAAGTAGCCAGTGCCGGGAGCAAACAAACTGCTAAAGGCAAGCGCCTGGCTTCCTCCAGTGCCGCTCAACGTGACGTTCGGCAGCATGTTGGCGACGGCGACGCCGATTTGTGCACACGCGGAGTGCAGCTGCTCTTCTGCACCGCGGACATCGGGCCGCTGGTCAACCAATTTCGACGGTAGGCTAACTGGCAGATTCTCCGGCAACCGCAGATCCGCAAGAGTAAACTTCTCCAGGACCCCATCGCTGGGGAAACGGCCGGCCAAGGCAGCGAGTAAATCGCGCTGTTGCGCCAACTGTTTTTGTAGCGGAGGCAAAGTCGCCTGAACCTGGGCCAATGCGGTTTCCTGGGTGGCCACATCCGCACCTGCGATCTGACCAAGCGTCAATTGCTTCTGCATGATATCGAGGGCGTCGGTCGCGACTCGGATTGTGTCCTCGGTCGCATTGATTTCGCCTCGGAGTGCGGCCTCCAGTATGGCAGCAGTAACGATGTTCGAAGTTAAAGTCAGGTAAGTCGCTTCGAGCTGATAGCGCTGCAAATCTGCTTGCGCTTGCAACGATTCCACTGTCCGCCGATTCAAGCCGAACACATCTGGAACATAAGAAACGCTAAGCGCGGTCGTGTAGAGGCTGTAAAAAGGGTTCCCCGTGTTGGCTACCGGCGTAATCGTGCTGGTCGCAGTTTTGTTTCGGCTCGGGATAAAATTAGCCGAAATACTTGGGTAATAGGAACCCTTTTGCGCCGATACATCTTCCTGGGCAATCCGCAGAGCAGCTTGGGCTGACTCCAAAGTTGGATTGTCTTTTATCGCCTCGTCGACGAATTCATTCAGGGCCTGAGAATGGAACAGTGTCCACCATTGTCCCGGGATATCCAACCCTTCCACGAACCGCTGCGATTCGCCGGCCGAGATTTTAGCGCCGGCGGTTCGCCGCGCTAATGGTTCCGGCGTGTAACCGTTAACCGGTGGCGGATCTGGTCGATGGAAGTTCGGTCCTACAGCACAACCAGTGAGAACCAGTGCGATGGCAAGCAGAAGAGAGGGTCGCTGCCCAGACCTAAGTCGTTCTCGTCCTCGTCGTCGTCGTCCTCGAGAAACGGTGTTGGCCCCGGGGTTTAAGAAGGATCGAGGACTCCGCATGGAAATAGCGCTGGCCGATCGCTCCGACGCACCGAGCAAGACCTCCTCTCGAGAACGAGGAGGACGACGAGGACAGCCTGCCCGACGAAGCTTGTGGTTTGCAGGCTTCAACCTGAGACAGCTAGCGAAGTCGGGAGGACGAAGTACGATTCGCATCGTGGGTTATTTTACCGGTACGAGCTCTGGCACTTTCTTCTTCGCCACTCGCCGGCCTCGACGCGAGAAGATGTCAATGAGCACAGGGAGAATGACCAGAATGAGAATCGGCGCCAGTAAGATGCCGCCGACCACCACGAGAGCCAGAGGCTTTTGTACTTGGGATCCGATACCGGTCGAAATCGCAGCCGGCAGCAAACCAACACAGGCAGCCACACAGGTCATCATAATCGGCCGCAATTGAACCTGGCAGGCACGCAACAAGGCCTCTTCTCTATCGAGGTCGCTTGAAGCTAACAAATTAAAAGATGAAATCACTATAATGCCTCCCATGACGGAAATGCCAAACAGACCAATGAAACCGATCGCGGCAGAGACGCTAAACGGGGTCCCGGTAAACGCCAGAGTGAAAACACCTCCAATCAATGCCAAGGGCATCACACTTGCAGCCAAAAATGTATCCACAACCGAGGAGAAATTGACCCAAAGTAAAAGCACAATGAGCACAAGGCTGACCGTCGTAGCAACGCTGAGCCGGCTAATTGCTTCTTGTAGTTCTCCAAATTCACCAGCCCACTCCAGGCGGGAACCCGCCGGAAGATGAACCTTCTCAGCGATCTTCTGTTGGGCTTCTAATATTGCGCCGCCCAAATCACGGCCACGAACGCCGAACCGGATCGGGATATAACGTTCCTGATTTTCACGGTAAATAAACGAGTAACTCGGTACCATCTTTACTGTCGCGACCGAGCTCAACGGGATCTGAACCGTACTAGAACCCGAGGAAACCCCGATCGGAATATTTCGCATCGCTTCGAGGCTTTGCCGGTACTCCGGCGCCAGGCGAATCACGATGGGGAAATTGCGATCGCTGCCATACTCATAGGCATTGCCGGCCGCCTGTCCGCCGATAGCGGTCTGAACCACCGTATTAATATCGCCCGGTGCTAAGCCGTACCGCGCGGCTTTGACCCGGTCGACATCGATGTTGATCGTCGGCTGGCCAAAGGCGTCGAATACGGAAAGATCAGTAATCCCGGAAACTCCATCCATTACGTCCTTGATCTGATAAGCAGTCTTCTGCAGAGCTTCCAGATCGTTGCCGTAGAGCTTGATCGAGTTCTCTCCTTTTACTCCCGACGCTGCTTCCTCGACATTGTCCTCGATATTTTGCGAAAATTCGAGATCGACGCCGGGGAATGGTTCGGAGAGCGCCGTATTCAATTGCTGGGTGAGCTTCTCTTTGTCTAAACCCGCTGGCCATGAATCGAACGGCTTAAGCGGAACAAACATCTCAAGATTAAAGAACCCCGTGGTATCCGTGCCATCATCAGGCCGGCCGAGCTGAGATACGACCGTTATAACCTCCGGAAAGCTCTTTACTATCTGGCGCATCCGGTTGGCGTAACCTTGGCCTTCTTCGAGTGAGACGGTCGGAGGGAATGTCGCGCGGATCCAGAAGTTGCCTTCCTCAAGCTTCGGCAGAAACTCTAGCCCGAGCGACCGTCCGGCGAATAAGGCCGCGATAACCAAAACCGCGGCTCCACCAATCGCCAAGATCCTGTTGGCTAACATAAATCTCAAAAGCGGCGTGTACACTCGCCGTATGAGCCGAACCGGGATGGTTTCCTTCTCTTCGACCTGCTCGGGAAGTAACAAAGCGCTGATAGCAGGGGTCACGGTGAAGGTTGCGATCAAGCCACCGGCAATCGCATAAGCATAGGTCCTCGCCATCGGCCCAAAGATGTGACCCTCAACGCCGGCTAAAGTAAATAAGGGAACAAACCCCGCGATAATAATCGCGGCGGAGAAGAAAATCGGCTGGTTAACCTCCATGGCAGAATTGGCGATCACCGCAAATCGGCCACGCAACTCCATCGGCACGCGAGATTGAGTCCTGACATTCGAATGAGCAAAACGTTCTTCCGGCTTTTGGGCGAGGTGGCGGTAGATGTTTTCCATCATGATGACCGTCGCATCGACGATCAAACCGAAATCAATTGCGCCGACGGAGAGCAGGTTGGCCGATTCGCCTCGGACCAACATGATGATAATTGCAAAAAATAACGCGAAGGGAATGGTTAGCGCAACAATCACCGCGCTGCGCAGATTGCCGATGAAGATCCATTGGACAAGAAAGATCAGTACAATTCCGACAAGCAGGTTATGGAGTACCGTGTGCGTCGTGACGGCGATCAGTTCGCTGCGATCATAGATCTTTTCCAAATGTACCCCGGGCGGAAGGATCCCCGTGGTATTGATCTTATTAACCTCCTCTTCAACTCGGTGAATGGTAGGAAGGCTTTGCTCTCCCCGCCGCATTAAGACGATGCCTTGGACGATATCGTCATCCTCATCCTGACCAGCAATCCCCAGCCGAGGCTGATACCCAATCTCAATCTGGGCTACATCCTTGATCCGAATCGGTGACCCATTATTTTGGCTCACCATGGTATTCCCGATATCATCAACCGTGTGAATGAGACCAACGCCACGAACCACCGCGGTTTGTGGTCCGAAATTTACCGTCTGACCACCGACATTGATGTTGGCATTGTTTAACGCTTGCTGGATCTGAGGAATCGTGACTCCGTAAGAGAACAATTTTTTCTGGTCTACGTTAACCTCGTAGTTCTTGGTTTTACCGCCCCAGCCGCTCACGTCGACAACTCCGGGAACCGCCTTGAAACGTCGCTCCAGGACCCAGTCCTGAAGCGTTTTCAAATCCATCACAGAATAGCCGGGCGGACCAACCACCCGATACCGATAAATTTCACCAATCGGGCTCTCGGGTGAGATTTGAGGTACAACTCCGTTCGGCAACGGCGGCAATTGGGATAAACGGTTGATTACCCGTTGCTCCGCCTCTTCATAGGTAAAATCATAAGTAAACGCGATCCGCACATCCGAAAGTCCAAAAAGTGAAATGGTTCGGACGGAGGTGACATGAGGAATACCGGCCATCTGAATCTCGATCGGGATCGTGATGTAACGTTCGATCTCTTCGGCGGATTGACCGCTGCTTTGCGTTATTACTTCCACCAACGGTGGCACCGGATCCGGATAAGCTTCGATGTTGAGCTGGATGAAGCTGACGATGCCGGCACCGAACAGCAACATCGTCAGGATCACAATGATCGTCGGCCGCTTCAGAGCGAAGTTAACGATGCTGTTCATCATGTTAGTCTTCGCTCACTTTTCAGCCCGATCAGATACCTAGTCTGAGTGGGCCGCGCGGTCTATAAATAAACTACCGCTGGTGACGATCTGTTCACCGGCCTTGACACCTTCCAGGACTTGAACCATTCCATCTTGAACCCAGCCGGGACGAATTTGGCGCAGACTCAAAGTTTTATCTTTCCCGGCGATCCATACTCGAGCCGTTTCGCCTTCGTAAACAACGCCTTCCTCCGGTACCGCCGGTGAATCGACGGAATTCCCGACAATAATGCTGAAATTCGCAAACATCTCCGGCTTGAGTGCTCCATCTGGGTTGTCGACTTCTGCTCTCACCGGTAGCCGATGCGTGTTAGGGTCGATGGCAACGGCAACATAAATGAGCTTCGCGCTAAACCGGCGGCCAGGAAACGCCAGCACATGTACTTCCACCGGATCACCTACCCGCATGGACGGCGCGTTATCTTCGTGAACGTTGGCCAGGAGCCAAACCTTGGTCATGTCGCCAATCGAAAAAATCGGGGAAGAACCACCGTTAGCTCCACTATTGATGTATTGACCAAGCCCAACTTGACGTTGGGTCACAATTCCGCCGATGGGCGCAAATACCATCGCTTCCGGGCTTAGGTTCAGTGCATCGGACGTATTCTCAATCGCGGCAATGTCAGCGTCACTCTTACCCAGAATGCGCAACCGATTTCGAACGGCAGCCAGAGCAATCTGCGCCGAGCGAAACGAGCCCTGCGCAGTGGCGAGATCGACTTGACTCTGCTGCCAATCCTTCAATGGTGCACCCTTGCTGTCATAGAGATCGTGCTGCCGTTTCTCGGTGGTCTGAGCCAAGTTAAGTTGCGCTTGTGTAGTGTGCAGAGTTGACACCGTGTTAATTAGATCGTTCTGCGCCTGCACCAATTCCGTTGCCTCCACTGCCAGCAACGGTTGTCCCGCTTTAACCTCGTCGCCCGCTTTTACGAAAAGTTTAGTCACCCTCCCTGAGTAGGGAGAAAAAACCGGCGTAGTCGCATCATCATCATTTGCGATTTTCCCATCCGTAGTGTGCTGGTCTTGGAAGGTTTTTGATTCCACTGTTTCCAACTTGAGACTTTGCCACTGAGAATCGGTTGGCCGAAATGAATTGGGAGATGGACTCGCTTGAGCCTCGGCAGTCTCAGCACTCGGTTTCCCGGCGAACAAACCGATGATCGACCGCACCCCAAATGCCACGACAATCGCGACCGCGAGAACCACGACGATCAGCAACTGCACCGGTCTTGGTAGTTTTAGAGACGATGACTGAGGCATGAGGTACTGGTTCCAGGAGCAGGCGGCGATAAGACTAATCAAAGGAAGGGTTTCAGGCACATTACCATTTGGCAATGTGCGGTGAGCGTCGCTAGATCAACCTGACCTCGGTAGCGGTCTGCGGCTTGAAACCAGGGCCGCAGATTCGGTGGGGCGAAAACCCGATAACTATCGGTTGCTGGCGACGTCCTGGCGATTCCACCAGCCACCGCCTAGCGCCTGGAACAAGGCGGCGGTATCAGAAAAACGGTTGGCTTCGGCTTGCACGAGGGCGATTTCGGCTTGCTGGTAAATCTGTTCCGCGCTGAGCAAGGCCAGCACGTTCGCGTAGCCTACCTTAATCTGTTCATTCGTCATATCGAGCGACTCCTTGGCGGCGCGATCCGAGTCGAGCGCGGCTTTCAGCCCTTTGGCATCCTGGTCAAGAGCGTGGAGGGTATCGGCGACATTCTGGAAAGCTGTCAAAACCGTGCTGCGATACTGTTCACCGGTTTGCCGATAAGTAGCCCTGGCGGCTCTTTCCCGATGCAAAAGGGTTCCCCCATCAAAAATCGGTTGGGAAACAGCTGAACTTAAAGTCCAAAACGCTGATCCCGGATTAGACAGTTGCCCTATTTCGACGGCAGTACGACCAGCATTCCCGCTCAACATAAAGGTTGGCAGGCGGTTAGCGACAGAAACACCAACCTGAGCGCAAGCTGAGTGCCAACTCTCCTCGGCCTGGCGTACGTCCGGGCGTTGTTCGATTAGGCTAGACGGTAGACTAACCGGAAGTTCCCGTGGCAAATCTAATGATGAAAACTGAAATCTCTGCGTTAAATCCTCGCTGGGAAAAGCGCCAGCTAACCGTACGACCAGATCTCGCTCCTGTTCAAGTTGCTTCTGGAGCGGCGGTAGCGTCGCTACCACGGTGGCAAGCTGGGCTTCCTGTGCCAGGACCGAAGGCGTGTTAGTGTACCCGGTCTTTAACTCGTCCTTTAGGACGTCGAGCATTTTCCGGTTTACATCGATGAGGCGCTCGGTGGCGGCGATTTGAGCACGGAGAGCCGCCTCCTGAACCGCCGCGTTCACAACATTGGAACTCAGGGTTAAATAAGTGGCTTCCAGAGCAAACCGCTGTTGCTCAGCCTGCCCCTTTAAAGACTCAACGGTGCGCAGGTTAAGCCCGAACACGTCCGGCACATAGGACACAGTAACTTGAGGCGTAAACAGGTTAAAGAAAAGGGTCGAGGTACTGGTAACGGGAGAAAGTTGACTCGACGTCTTTTGCCGCAGTGCGCTGAAACCGCCCGACACACTAGGCCAAAAGGCGCCCTGCTGGGCATACACATTTTCTTTGGCGACAATTAGTGCTTCTTGGGCGGACTTGATATCCGGATTCGACTGAAGCGCCTGTTCAATCAGGCTGTTCAATGCGTGTGAGTGAAACAAAGCCCACCATTGTCCCGGAATATCCAACCCGGCGACAAACCGTTGCGCGCCGCCACCCGCGGCGCCGGGCACACCTTCGGTATTCTTCAGCGGATGTGCGGTATAGCCAGCAGTGCTCGGAGGAGTAGGTTTTTTATAATTGGGACCCACCGCGCAACCGGTCAGAGCTATCAACAGAATCAGTGTGCTACTACGGTGAGAAAGAGAGATTCGAGGTGCAATCATCGAGAAAGATCAAACTGGGTTACAAGCGAGTTTACCGGCGGTTTTTCATCTCCGTTCCGTTGATCCCGGTGTTCTTTAGATTCGCCGGGCCGCCTAGTGACGCGGTCCCAGGACCTCGATGCGGGACTGAGTCATTCCTCGTCCAGTTGGCAACGTTGTTGGGTAAAATCGGTGTCAGGTTGACAGGCGTTTGAGATGGAGAAACGACCATCGGTTTTTCTGTTGAGCTTTTCTGTACTTGTGACAGAACCGGATAAGGAACTGTCGGAATGTTTTCCGCCTTCAAACTATAAAGGACATGCTGTCGCGCCTTGTCCTGAGTTTGAGTGAGACTATCTAGCTTGGATAGAACGCTGGAATTCGACGCACCAGGCCGAGTCGATTTAGCGAATTTGGTCTGCTGATCCTGATCGGTTTTCGACGAAGCACGCTCACCAACAGACCGAACCAACTCCGTATAGGATTGACGCTGAGGTAAAAGCCTGGACCCACCGGAGTGCTTACCAACGCTGTTGGGATGGATCGATTTCAGAGGACTCTGATAGATCGGTAGGTTAACCTCGGCTTCAATCCTGCGATCGGCTTTACGATCTGCCTCATCGTCGATTTTCCGATCCCGTTGTTCGGCAAGAGCCGAGGATAAAGACAGACCAACGATGATGAAGACAGCCCGGCCCAGACGTGTGTGCACCGATGTCGTCCGCGGCGATAATAAAAATAACCCTGATTTTTTCATAGATTCAGACCCTTCACGCCGTCGCCCTAGCCTCCGGTCTGGGTTTCTTATCGTCGCGCAGCACGATCAAGCGCAGAGCAGGAACAACAACTAGTAGCATGATCGGGCCGACTAACATTCCTCCTACAATCACGGTCGCGAGCGGCCTCTGTACCTGACTTCCAATTCCCGTCGACATTGCCGCCGGAAACAACCCGATGCACGCTGAGAACGCCGTCATCAACATCGGCCGCATCCGATGGGTTGCCGCTTGGAACATTGATTCCACGGCGACAGCTCCGGTCTGATGCACCTGGTTGTAGTAGGTGATCATGAGAATACCATCCATAACCGAGACACCGAATAGCGAAACAAAACCGACTGCAGCGGAAACGCTGAAATTCAAGCCGGTGAGATAAAGAGCCAATACTCCACCGCCAACGGCGAACGGAATCCCGGCTAATGCTAGCAGTGAGTCCCTTAAGGAATTAAACATGCAATATAGCAGGCCCATGATCAGAAGGAGGCTAACCGGCACGATGATAGCCAGACGCTCTTGGGCAGCCTGCAGATCATTGAACTCACCCGCCCAAACCATCCGATAGCCGTAAGGTAGCTTTACGGTTTGAGCGATCAGTTGCTGAGCTTCGGCCACCGTCCCGCCCAGATCACGCCCCCGCACGCTAAATTTAATCGGGATCACTCGCTGTGTGCCTTCGTGATAAATGTAGGCTGCTCCCGTATCTAAAGTGATCGTCGCCAACTCGCTCAATGGGATATAGGCCGGAGTACCAGCGGGCGTTTGAAAGCCCACTTTCAGGTTCCGGATCGTATCAATGTTGTTCCGGTACTCGGGAGCATACCGGACCGTTAAATTGAACTGTCTATCTCCTTCTAAAACCGTCGTCGCCACGCTTCCGCTCATGGCGGCTTGAATGACGGAATTGACGTCGCCGGTGTTGAGCCCATACCGGGCGGTTTTTTCCCGATCCACCTTAATGTTTAAGTTAGGCTGGCCGAGTACATGGAAGATCCCGAGGTCTTCCACTCCGCGCACTTGGCTCATCTGCCCCTTAACTTGGGTGGCGAGTCGCTCCAACACTTGAAGATTAGGGCCGATTATTTTAACCGAATTTGCGCCTTTCACTCCGGAAAGGGCCTCTTCAACGTTGTCCTGGATATATTGAGAGAAATTAAAACTTACGCCCGGGACTTCCGCAGCAAATTCTTTTTCCAACTCCTCGGTGAGTTTCTCTTTAGTCAGTCCGTGCGGCCATTGATCGTACGGTTTGAGCGGGACAAATAACTCCACATTCGAGAACGCGGATGCATCGCTGCCGTTGTCCGGCCGGCCATGCTGGGACACTACGGTTACAATCTCCGGATGGCGCAACAAAATCAGTCGGAGCTTTCTAGTCGCGTCTTCTCCATCCTGCAGCGACATGGTGGGTGGCATCGACGCCCGGATCCAATAGTTACCCTCTTCGAGCGCCGGAAGAAACTCCGTCCCCAAGCGGGGAATGAAGAAAGCCGTTAGACCGATAAAAACGAGACTAACCACTACCATCAACCCTCGGTTCGACAGGGCGAACCGGAGCATCGGACGATAGCCTCTGCTCAGCAATCGGACCAAAATTGTCTCGGTCTCCTTAATCTGTTTCGGTAATAACAAAGAGGCCAGCACTGGCGTAACCGTAAACGTCGCCAGCAACGCGCCCGCTAGGGCGTAACCGTAAGTCCGCGCCATCGGGCCGAAAATCTGGCCTTCGACTCCTTGCATGGTGAACAAGGGCACAAAACCGGCCACGGTGATGGCGGCGGAGAAGAAAACCGCTTTGTCCACTTGCAGTGCACTAATCAGAATTAATCGCAGGCGTTCGGTCCATTTGCTGCTGATACTGGCATCGGAGCTACGCGTCGGATCTGGGCCGAATGCGCCGCCGGCTAGACTTTGTAGCAGGTTCTGCCTTTTCTCGGAACTCGACTGGAAGGTTCGGAAAATGTTTTCCGTCAGAATGACGGCAGAGTCGACGATGATTCCGAAGTCGATCGCGCCAACCGACAGCAGGTTCGCGTCCTCGCCTCGCAACACCATAATGATCACGGCAAAGAACAATGCGAATGGGATACTTAAGCTTACGATGATCGCGCTGCGGAGATTACCGAGAAAAACCCATTGGATTAAGAATACCAGCAGGCACCCGAAGATCAGGTTGTGCATCACGGTGTGAGTGGTCACCGCCACTAACTCCGAACGATCGTAGTACGGAACAATCTTTACCCCCGGAGGCAAGGTGCCGTCGTGGTTCATTCTGTTAATTTCTGCCTCGATCTTGGGCACAATATTGTTCGTATGCTCAGCCCGGCTCATCACCACGATGGACGCGGCGATATCGTTCTCTTTATCTCGACCCGCTATTCCTAACCTAGGCACATTGCCAATATAGACTTTGGCGACATCTTTCACCGTGACCGGAACGCCGTTTACCTGCGTTAGCACGACGTTCTGGATATCATCAACCTTGTAACCTTTGGTTAAATCGTCGTTGCCCCCGCTATCCACTAAGCCGATGCCCCGGATATTAACCGATTGCTGCCCAACCCGAATTTCACGACCACCAACATTAACGTTAGAATTACCGAGAGCACTGAGAACATTGGGCACCGTGACGCCGTAGGCTTCGAGTTTGCGTGGATCGACTTCCACCTCGAATTCTTTAGTAGTGCCACCCCAGCTGTTAACCTGCACCACTCCGGGAATGGTAGACAGCCGCCGCACCACAATCCAATCTTGCACGGTACGCAGGTTGGTTAGCCCAAAATGAGGTGGACCAACTACCTGGTAACGGAGGACTTCACCAACTAAGCTCGACTGCTGGATCTGCGGGATCTGATTACCCGGTAACGTAACATTTTGCTGCAGACTGATCGCTGCCTGGCTGTAGGCGAAAAAGTAATCAACCCCGTACTTGAAAGTAACCCGAACGAAGGTGAGCCCGACAAACGATGTCGAACGGATATTATCCACCCCTGGGGTCGGATACAGGCCGATCTCCATTGGCGTCGTGTAATAGCGTTCCATCTCTTCCGCCGAAAGACCGGGCGCCTGCGCGGTGATCTCCAGAATCACCGGCGCCGGATTGGGGTACGCTTCGATATTCAGCGTTCTAAGGGCGCTGTACCCGCCGCCTAAAAACATTAACAGCGCCAGGACAATAACGGCCCGGCGGGTCAAACAAAATGAAATGATAGATCTAAACATTTCTTCTGCGTCGCTGGTTCTGGTTACGGCTGGCCAGACGAAGTCCTATGCGTTTTTCCGACTACCCCTAAATCTGGCGTTCTCGTTCGCTAATCCGTGTCTACCGGCGTCAGCATGTTATCCAGGAAAATGGCGCCATCGGTGACCACTGATTCTCCAGCGCGCAATCCATCTAACACTTGGTAGCGTTGATCCTTCTCCAGACCAAGTTTTACCGTTCGTTGCACGAAGTGATGAGCATCCGTAGAGACCCATGCGGTCATGGTTCCATCACCTTCACGAACCACGCCGTTAACTGGCAGGGAAAGGGATTCGATCGGCTCATGAATTTGGATGGTGAACGAGGCAAACATGCCCGGGCGCAACTCGTCTTTCGGGTCCAGGATCTCTGATCGGACGGTGACCCGGTGGCTGTTCGGATCGATAGTCGCACCGACCGTCGAAATCTTGCCTGCAAAGACGCGACCGGCATATGCCATCACCGTCACGGCAACGGGTTGACCCACATGAATGGCCGGACTATCGGATTCGGTTACATTAGCGAGCATCCACTTACGGGAAACGTCCGCCACTGCATACGGCGCGGGCGCATTGCCCGGCTGCACTAAGAGACCAGGCTGCGCATTGCGGGCCGTGATGTGGCCGGAGATGGGGCTCGGCACCACTAGCGATGGATCAATCTGGCGAGCCGCCACGATGCGATCGATCTCTTCCTCGGTCTTACCAAAAACCCGGACGGCATCGCGGGCGGCTTTCAGAGCGCCTTCCGCAGTTTGTTGGTCGGAAGTGGCCTGTTCCAGCTCTCTTTGGGCAACCCCTTTCGATGTACTATACAGTTGTTTGGCGCGCCCCAGTTCTGCGTTGGTCAAATCAAGGGTAGCTGCCGCCCCGATCAGCGTCGACTCGGTCTGCACCAAATCAGGACTATCAATGGTGTAAAGAGGTTGCCCTTTTTTGACCTCATCGCCTACCTGAGCAAGCGCGGTGATGATCTTGCCCTGGTAAGGCGGAAAGACTTGAACTGCCGAATCTTCGTCAAAATCGATACTGCCAACACACCCTTTCTCAATGGGGAAACGGTAATTCCCGAGCGTCTCGACCTTGATCGACACCACCTGGCTATCGGAAAGCACGAGAGTGGTAGGTAGGTTTTCCGGCTCTGTTGGTTTCGCTTCCGTTGTTACCGCATTTGATTTCGGCGTAAACCAACCGAGACCAGAGATGGTGGCCGCAATCACCGCCACACCCACTAAAAGGAGCAACCCAATTCGTCCCACCGGTACCCTGAATAACCATAGTCTTTGCAACATAATCCCCCCAAGCTTTTTCTCTTTCCAGCTCATGAGATGAGCTAGTAGAGGCGGACTATAGCGGGCATACCTAACGGGGACGTGTAGCGCACATTAATATTTGCTAATGTTTGCGGAGGGGATTCAGGCCAATGAATTGCCCACCAAGCCTCGGCGTTTCCTAACGCCGTTACGACCGAACCCGCGGTAAAACAATACGAGCCCTGAGGCCAGGTGAAGCGTCCTCGAGCGCAAAGGTGCCGGAATGGAGATGGCTGATGGAGGTAACTATCGGTAAGCCAAGCCCATTCCCGGGCAGCGTCCGGCTTTGATCGCCCCGATAAAATCGCGTCATCACTTTCTCTCTTTCATCCGCCGGGATACCCGGGCCATCATCCTGCACCACAATTGATACCGTGTTGCGATCTTGTACCGCCCGTACCCGTATGGTCGAGTCGCTGCCGGCATACTTAAGAGCGTTATCCACCAAGTTTGCGGTGGCGCTGGCCAAAAGATCCTTGTCTCCGAGCGTGGTCGGCTCACCTTCGATCCCAATCGTCAGACGGATCCCTTTTGCTTCTGCCGCCGCATCATAGAATTCGACGACGTCGGTGACTATTTCCTTGAGTGCCACCGGCTCAAACGACTGCCGGCGAGTACCAGATTCAGCCTCCGCGATCTGAAGCAGCTTATCAAACACCGCCGTTAAATCGTCGATCTGACGGATCGCGTTATTAGCAGCAGTAGATAATCTTTCCACGTTTACCTCGTGACGAAGCGCTTCGTCGAGCAAACTCCGGATCCGGCCTAACGGGGTACGCAAATCATGAGCAATCGCATTGGAAACGTTCCGGACGCCCTCCATCAAATGCTGGATTTGATCCAGCATACGATTGATGTCGTGATTCAGGCGGGTGAATTCGTCGTTAGAATCAAGCACGGGAATGCGGTGGCTCAGGTCACCAGCTTCGATCTCTAAGGCGGTACGCCGGATAGCCGCGACTCGATGCTCGAGCTGGCTCCGAAACAGAATCGCGCCTCCGACCGCAATCAGCACCGCTAGAACGCCGCCAATACCCAGTGAACGCAACACTAATTCGTTAATCTCGTGGACATCTTGCATGTCACGGCCAACGATCAGAAATCCGCCGCTCGGCAAATCTCGACGTAGCAGCCGGCTCGTGGAAGCTCGGCCATAGCGCATCACGCGTTCATCGACCAGACGGTCGATTGGCATTCCCCGGTCGACTAAGGGATTGATGTTACCAATGATCGTTTTTCCATCGGGGCCTACCAAAAGGTAAACCTCGGTATCCGAATCGACGCCATCCGTTAGCTGCTGATCGATCCCTTGCTTTATCCCCTCCAAACCATGCTCTTCGAAGCGATTGACCAACCGATCAGAGATGCCAAATAGTTTAGCGTTTATCTCCCTGTCCAGCACGCCAACGGTCCCTAGATAAAGGATCATTGAAATCACCGCCACGGCGCATAACACCAGCACGCCGTAGCCCATGGCTAACCGGAAGGCGACTGTGTTGAACAGCCTAATCATGAACGGAGATCATATAGCCGACCCCGCGCACGGTGTGCAGTAGCTGCGGCGAGAATCCTTTGTCGATCTTTTGCCGGAGCCGGCTGATCTGAACATCGATTACGTTCGTTTGCGGGTCAAAATGGTACTCCCAGACCGCCTCCAGTAACATCGTACGGGTCACCACCTGGCCCTGATGGCGAACTAGATATTCGAGTAACCGGAACTCCCGGGGCTGCAGAGCAATTACTTTATCGGCGCGTTCGGCTCGCCGCCGTCTGAGATCGAGTTTCAGATCGGCGATCTTCAGTTCCCCAGCGTCCTGATGCATCGCGGATCGTCGTGACAGTGCCTGGACTCGGGCTAGCAATTCGGAGAAAGCGAAGGGTTTGGTTAGATAGTCGTCCCCACCGCTACGCAGCCCTTTGACCCGTTCGTCCAAACTCGCGAGCGCGCTTAGCACCAAAACCGGAGTCGACTTACGCAGGGCGCGCATCGTTTGCACAATCGATAGTCCGTCGGTATTGCCGGGCAACAACCGATCGAGAATGACCACATCCCAATTTTCATCGGAAGCCAGGTGCAGACCATCAACGCCATTGCGACACCAATTCACGTTGAAACCAGCCTCTTTTAGCCCGTTGCAAATATATCGGGCCGTATCCACCTCGTCTTCGATCACCAGGCAACGCATCTTGCTGTCACAATACTCGTCCGTCACTGGAGCCCAACGAACCCTACCCTCTCCGACAGGAATAACGTAAATAGCAGAGACTGAGCTTATAGCAAGACCGGACCGGCACCCTCAAGAGCTGCCTTATCCTGATTTTCGAAGGGTTGAGCACGCAATCGGTAACCTTGAACTTAACGCTTCGCTAGAAGGTCAAAGTCGAACGTAATCCGATCACAGTAGCGTTTCGCGCAGTAAAGGTCGCACCGGGATTCACAATGTATTGAAAGTCTGGCTGCAGAATTAGCCAGGGGGTAAGCTTGGCCGTGTACGTCACTTCAATCAGAGTTTCAGATGTGTAATGCGATCCGCCTTGCAGGTTAATGCGGCTCGCTTCCCGGCTGATACCGCTATGCGTGATTCCAACGCCAAAGATGTCTTCATTACGACCCTGGAACAGGCCATTATAATTGAATCCGGCATCAAGATAGCGTGATATAAAGCCAAACTCCGGAGGCGAAAATCCGATCCGGCAAAACAACCCTAGGCCAGGGGCCTTTGCCTGTTTGTCAGTGATCGTTTTCTGCCAAATCGCCTGATCAACTGTCACATAGAGTCCATAGCCACTTCGATCCACGGAATCGGGGTTGGAATTGAGAGAGCCGTCATATCTGCTGTGGAACATGAACCCGAGTTTGTAAGTGCCCGGAAGACCAGTCGCATCGGGCTCATGGTTCACTAGATAGTCGGCTTCCCAAAACGTCATTATTCCGTCCCTAGCACGTATATTCGGGAGCCCGCTGTTGTTTGTCTTTTCAGAAAGAGTGCTACCACTGTAAAGGCCGATTTTGAAATTTAGCTGTTGGGTTGCGTGCCAAGATAGGCGTATTGCCGGGGCTGACATCGGGTAACTGGGCGCAAATGGATAGTTATTGACCAAGAACGGGTAGGCGCCGAACGAGCCGCAGACGAACAGATTCGAATAGTCAGAGTAATAAAACTCGTTCTCGGTTAGAAACTGGCCGATTTTAAGTGAGAAGCGGCCGTCGAACATCCATTGTTCATACCAATATTCCGCAATCCGGGCCGTGTCATAAGCATCAATACTGCTGACAGTACTGAGGTCTCCCGTATAGCCCTTCGATAAGCTCGATCCATGAGTTTCGAACCCCGCGAAGTGGAGACTGCCTCCTTTCAGGCCTAGGCTCTTTGTCAGATCGATATCAAGATCCAGCTCCAGTAAACCCTCAGCAATCGCCCCTGTCCGTTTTCCGCCGCTCAGATTAGCAAAAACCTCTCCAGTGTAGATGCCACTCAGCGCGACCCCATACTTCCCAAAAGTTTCGCGAAAGCCGCCTAGATTGCCGAGTGGCGAAGGAACTGGAGCAAATATTGTGGGCGGCGGCGGCGCAGCCGGGTTACCGAAATTCACCCCTTGTGCCGAGCTGACGCTAGTACTCGCCAGGACGAGCATAAATGCGGTAACAATCGCATCCAGCGTGCTAATCCGACGAAAGATTTCCCAGGCCATCGTGGAAGCAGAGGAATAAGGGCAGAAAAGATCAATGACTTTATTTTGACAATTTTGTCGAGATTCGTTTTTTCCATCCGCTTGGCACAGCGTCGAGGCAACTAGACAGTTTTTATTTTTTAATTCATGCAGGGAATTTGAAGCTAAGGAATCTTCGTAACAACTCACTTCGAGTCTGGATGACTACTCAAATTGCCTTACTACGCGCGGTCAATGTCGGCGGTATCAAAGTAAGCATGGCGGATTTGCGAGCGTTGTTAGCTGATCTCGCCTGCCAGGACGTGCGCACGTTGCTGAATTCAGGAAACGCGGTTTTCCGTAGCCAGAACAAAACCGGAGCCAACCTCGAACAGCTTTTGGAGGCGGAATTCGCTAGTCGAGCAGGCCGGTCGACGGAGTTTTTTCTACGGACTGCCGAAGAATGGAAATCGATCATTGCCCGAAACCCGATGACCGATGAGGCGCGCCGTGATCCCGGGCATCTTTTGCTGGTGGTCTTAAAGCGCGCCCCCAGCAATCAAGAGGTTAATGCATTAAGGGCGGCTATTGTCGGACCAGAGGTTCTGGAAGCAGGTGGCAAGCAAGCGTACATCTACTATCCAGCCGGAGTCGGACAGTCCAAATTAACTGCCAAACTGATCGAAAAGAAGTTGGGCACCCCGGGCACGGGACGCAATTGGAATACGGTCTTGAAGCTAGCCGCGATGGTGGAGAGTCTTTAGGCGAAATGGGCGAGCGGGCGAAACGGCGAATGGGCGATAGGGCGATTGCAGTCGCGAAGGACGGGAGGGGAGCCGCTTTATCACGTGGCAGCTCTGTAAGCCGATAGCAACCGTCTCCCAGGAACTGCCCAGCGTTTCGCAGCTCTATCGTCCGTCTCAGAAATTGGTAGGGCATCCGCGCCGTTTCGCCGTTTCGCCCCGTCGCCGTCTCGCCCCTACGCCGATCCGTTCGCCTCGACCGCGTCATCGCCACGCGCTGCGCCGGTCATGATGGCGACGACTTCGGACATCGTGTGCTTCTGTGGGCTGGTCAGAGCTGCTCGGCGTCCGAGGCGCATGATCTGAATGCGATCGGCGACCTCGAAAACATGGGGCATATCATGACTGATCAAGATTACAGCCAGGCCTCGATCGCGAATCGTCCTGATCAAATTCAGCACCTGGCCGGACTCGCGAACTCCCAAAGCGGCCGTGGGTTCGTCCATGATCACGAGGCGACGCGCGAAGATGGCCGCCCGAGCAACCGCTACCCCTTGGCGTTGTCCGCCGGAAAGCTTCTCCACGGCGCTGTCAATCGCCGGCAGATGAAACTTCAATTGATCCATTTCGTGCTGCGCCTCTCGCCGCATCCGGCCTTTATCGAGCAGCCTGAGCCAGGTGCCTAGCGGCCCTTGACGCCGCAGTTCGCGTCCCAGAAATAAATTCGTGGCGATATCCAGAGCAGGCGCAACGGCCAGGTCTTGATACACGGTTTCGATCCCTAGTTTTCTGGCATCAAGCGGACTACGGAAATGCACAGGTTGACCGTCCAGCAACACCTGGCCCTCATCGGGAACAACGGCGCCGCAAAGAACCTTGATCAACGTACTCTTCCCTGCGCCATTGTCTCCCACCACGGCCAGCACTTCGCCGGCGCGCAATTCCAGGTCTGCCCGGTCCAGCGCCGTGACCTGGCCGTATCGCTTCGTGATACCGCGAGCCTCCAAGACCACCGTTCCTTTTGGCCGCAGAGCTAATTTCTCACTGGTCTCGACTGTCATCGTTGTTTCCTTCTCGAAATTTGATCCAAAGCCACCGCGCTAATGACGAGAATGCCCGTAATCAAGTCCTGCCACAGCGGATCAATCCCGGTTAGCGTGAGTCCATTACGTAAGACCGACACGATTAGTGTCCCGATTAACGTTCCCCATAAGCTGCCCCGGCCGCCGAAGAGGCTGGTGCCGCCGATTACCACCGCGGTGATACTATCGAGGTTAGCGTTCTGCAGCGCGTTAGGGTCGGCATTGGGGATACGCCCTAGCGCTAACCAGGCGCCGATTCCGTAAAGCAATCCGGCGAACGTATAAACCGAGAGCAACCTGGCTTGGACAGGAATACCAACCAACCGAGCGGCTTCGCGGTTGTTACCGATAGCATAAACGTGCCGACCCCAGGCGGTCTGCGTCAGTAAATACCAGACCAGGCCATAAAGCCCGAACATGACCAGCATGCCGTAGGTGATCGAGGTATCACCCACGTTGAAGGCGTTACCAGGCCAGGAAAGCAAATCATCTGTAACCGGAAAAGCCCCACCTTGAGCCGTTAACCGAGTGATCGCAGTAACGATCCCCAACAAACCGAGGGTTACGATAAACGGCGGCAGCATCAACCGGCTGACCAGCAACCCGGAGGCGAGCCCGATGCTGGTGCAGATGATAAGCGCTAACAACAGAGAAAAAACCGGGTTCTGTTGTTCGGCTACCAGCCTACCGGCGACGATCGTTCCTAGGACAGCAATACCGCCATTGGCCAGGTCGATCCCAGCCGTCAGGATGATCATCGTTTGCCCAATCGCCAGAGTGCCCACGATGACGCTTTGTTGCACCACCAGCGAGAGGTTGCCGGCGGCAAAGAACGTCTTGGTTGCCAGCGAGAAAACGGCGCAAAAGACGATCAATACTATCAACGGACCGAAGGTCGGCGTCAGGATGAGACGCCCAAATCCGCCGACGGCCCGCTTCGAAGCGGGAGTACTACTTACGCTCATTGGTTGAAATTTGGTAGGGCGAGGCTCCGGCATAACCGATGAGGCAAACAGGGTTATTGGTCATTTTGTACGCCTCGTGCGCAGCGCCGATTATTCGCCGAGCCGAACGTGTGCGACCCCTGACTTTCGCCACGCTCCTTGATAGTCCCTAGTCTCGAAGTCGTTAATGCCAGTTGGGACGACGCACGCGCTGGCACCACGGCTCGGCGGGTCTTTCCGGCGTCACGCATTGCTCTTTCGGTTAAGCGCGATTCTTCGCGCCAGTTTTTCGGTCGTTCAGGAGCCTCGCCCTACCGGCGCGACTCCTCAACCAACTCTAAATCAGGAAATCGGTTTCGACGGATATCAAGGCTGGCTAACCAGCGCCAACAACCGGTTCTTAGCATCTGCCGGCATGTTTAACCCCCAGCAATTTTGCAAACCCCATTTCGTGTCCTTCGACTCCAGCCCACTGAACGGTTTGTCCGAAATTAGGCTCGCGCCAGTATTGATAAACCCGGTCGGCTTTTTGCCGGTCTTTACGTATTCAACGACATAATCGACTCCTCTGCTCGCCATGATCTTCGGAAACTGCATCACCGTCGCCGCGATCTTGCCTTGTTGGACGTATTGAACACCGAGCCGGCCTCCGTCGATCGACGTTAGGACGATGTCTTTCAATTTCCCCCGCGCCTTGATCGCCGCATATGCACCCTCGGCCGCGGGTTCGTTGATCGTATAGACAACGTTGATATCCGGATGGGCGGTCAGCAGGTTTTCCATCGCGGTTTGACCTTCATCCTGGGCCCCATGAGTGTTCTGTTTTCCGACGATGGCCGGATCGCCTTCCTTGATGCCGAAGCCTTTCAGGAACCCGTCGTGCCGCTGGGTATCAACGGTACCACCAGGAGTACCGTCCAACATGGCTAGCTTCGGTTGCTTATCGCCCAGGGCCTTACGAGCGTACTCGCCTTGAAGAACCCCCGCTTCGAAATTGTCGGTCGCCAGCGTCGCATCGACGGCGTCGGCGGGATCAGTAGCCGTATCCAGCGCAATCACCAAGACGCCTTTGTCGCGCGCCTTTTTTATGATCCCGAGCATACCGGTCGAATTGTTCGGGGTGATCAGAATTCCTTTTACTCCTGCACTGATCAGATCCTCAACAGCGGCGACTTGACCCTCATTGTCGCCGTCGAACTTACCGAATCGAGCGATCAGTTTGGCGCCCTGTTTTTCCGATTCCGCGGTGGCGGCCTGACGCAGCTTAACGAAGTACGGGTTAACTTCCGTTTTCGTGACGAGGCCGATGACAATTTGGTCTCCGGCAGCGGCTTTGGCCGCCGGAACCGGCTGAGCGAGAAACGCGCAAGTCGCCCCTATGAAGGAGGCGGCGGTTAGCTTGGTAGAATGGGGGATATTAATACGCATAGTGGGTACCTTGGGTTTTTGAATGGGGGGAGATAATCGAGCAAGCAACTTTTGCACTGAGGAGGCGATCTCTGTCAACCATAAATAAATCGGAATGATTTATTATTTGACCTTGTTAGCTCCTCTTCTACACTCCCTCCTAACGGCGGCCCTCATTTGTCCCCCCGCCGTTGGCCGCCGCCAAATGGTCCTCGTCGGAATGGAGTCGAAGAAAATGCCCGACATTCTATCTGCTCTCACATCCCCTCCTGCCCGCAGCATCGACCCAAGCAGAGGAACCAACCAGTCGGGGGTTAAGCTTTACAATGAGCGTCTGATCCTATCCTTGATCCGGAGCAACGGAAGCCTTTCCAAAACCGAGATCGCTCGTCGCACCGGTCTATCTAACCAAACCAGCTCTGTGATTATGAAACAGCTGGAAAGCGAGGGATTGTTGATCAAGGGAACCCCAATCCGGGGCAAGGTCGGCCAGCCTTCTGTGCCGATGTCTCTGAATCCGGAAGGCGCCTTCTCCATTGGTTTCAAGTTTGGGCGCCGTAGCGCGGACTTGGTGCTGATGGATTTCGTCGGCCGAGTTCGGCAGGTCCTGCGGGAGAACTACGCCTACCCCACTCCCAATGAGCTCGAACGCTTTGTACGATCCGGGGTGGCGGAGCTCACTCAAGGTTTGGATGAACAGCAAACAAAAAGAATCTGCGGATTTGGTATTGCTGCCCCTTTCGAGATGTGGGGATGGGAGGACGAGGTCGGTGCACCCCACGAGGTACAGGAGGCCTGGCGCACTTACGAAATTAAAAGCGAGGTGGAAGGACTGGTCCCTTGGCCGGTCCACTTTTGCAACGACGCGACCGCTGCTTGCGCGGCGGAACTCGCCTTCGGTAACCGCACCGGTTACTCAAATTTTCTTTATATTTTCTTCGCTACGTTGATCGGTGGCGGCGTGGTGCTGAATGGGAGTCTCTATCCTGGGCGAGCCGGCTATGCCGGCGCCTTCGGTTCGATGCTCGTGCCGGGCCTAACCGATGCAAGTTCGCCGGGGGCTAAAAGTCTTATTCGATGCGCCTCGATCTATATTCTGGAGAACATGTTGAAAAATGAGGGCCGAGATCCTTCCATTCTATGGCGGCATCCGAATGACTGGAGCGCAGTGGACACCACGCTGGACACTTGGATCGAGCAAGCGAGTACCAGTGTGAGTGTCGCTATCGGCTCAGCCATTTCCATCATCGATTTCGAGGCGATCGTAATCGATGGAGCGTTCCCCCAAGCGATCCGATTTGCAGTGGTCCAACGAATCCGGGAAAAGTTTGCCCAGATGGATCTACAGGGACTAGCGCCCGTCGACATCGTCGAAGGAGCGATCGGGAGCGATGCCCGTGTTTTAGGAGCAGCTAGTCTGCCGCTCCTGGCCGGTTTTGCCAGAGATCGTGATCTGCTCTTTAATGTCGCGGTTTAACCTCCCGCCAAATGAGTATTTCTGCAGACGTCCTGATTGGCATTGACTGGGGTGGCACTAAAATCGAAGGGATCGCTTTGACACCTGAAGGACACGAGCTTCTGCGCCTCCGCGAAGATACGCCGCGTCACGACTACGAGGGTTGTCTGCGAATCATCGGTAATCTGGTTTCCCGTTTGGAAAACGAAATCGGGTGCCGAGGCCCGGTCGGAATCGGTATCCCGGGTTCACTTGAACCTAAATCCAGGCTCGGAAAAGGAGCGAGCTCTACCTGGCTCCTGGGCAAACCCGTCGAACGCGACTTGCGCGAGATGCTGGGCCGCGAGATTCGCGTCGAGAACGATGCCGACTGTCTGGCCGCTTCGGAAGCCGTGGATGGCGCCGGTGCAGGATATCAGGTGGTTTTCGCCGTCATTCTGGGAAGTGGCGCCGGAGCCGGGATTGCCATCGCCGGTCGTGCGCATCACGGCCCCAACAACAGCGGCGGCGAGTGGGGGCATAACCCGCTGCCGTTTCCTAACGTCAACGAAATCCCAGGATCGCCCTGCTATTGCGGTAAGCACGGTTGTATGGAGACCTGGGTATCAGGACGCGCTTTCCAAGCGGATTACGCACGGCACTCCGGCACGGAGCTCTCATCCAAAGAAATCATCGCCAAGATGCGGACCGGGGATCATCTGGCTACGCTCATCTGGCAACGATACTTGGATCGAGTTGCCCGAGGTCTTTCGATCGTGGTCAACGCCCTTGATCCCGACATTTTTGTCATGGGAGGAGGCATGTCTAACGTCGACGAACTTTACACCCAACTTCCAGCTCAAATTGCGCGCTACACTTTTTCCACCGTGTTTGAGACTCCGATTCGCAAAGCAATCCACGGCGATTCCAGCGGCGTACGAGGCGCAGCTTGGCTTTGGAAGGAAACATAAAAGGAGTTCAAGGAGTACGAGGAGTCGCAAGGAGTCCAAGGAAGCTCTTTACCTTGCGCCGGGTCCATTCCTCACCCTACCTCGGAATTTTTGTTTGCTATTCAGTCTCATTCCCACGCTGAACTCCTTGAACTCCTTGAACTCCTTGAACTCCTTGAACTCCTTGAACTCCTTGAACTCCTTGAACTCCTTGAACTCCTTGAACTCCTCGTACTCCTTAAACCCCTAACTTCCCATGCCAGCCACCGATCTCACCGCTCGCTTCGAATTTGCTTCCGGCCTTGTCAAAGAGGCCGGCCAGCTCGCGCTTAATTATTTCCACCGCCTTGACACATTGACGATCAAACAGAAAGGCGAACAAGACATGGCCAGCGAGGCGGATCTCAATGTCGAAAAGCTGGTTCGAGACCGTCTACAAAGCACATTCCCTGAGGATGCTTTTCTTGGTGAAGAGACTGGACGGACCGAATTTTCACCTGGCCAAGGCGTTTGGGTAGTAGACCCGATTGACGGCACCCAGCCTTTCATCAGCGGCCTCGATGGCTGGTGTGTCTCGATCGCGTTTGTTCTAAATGGTAACCTGGAGATGGGCTTGGTTTACGGTCCGGCGCGTCAGGAATTATTTGAGGGCCGTCGAGGCCAACCAGCTACCTTGAACGGACAGCCTATTCAGGTCGGAACCGCAGCCCGTTTGACCGACGGTATTCTCGGAGTCGGATACTCGCCCAGGGTCAAACCGGACGAATTCTTGCCGCTCTTTTCCCGGCTTCTAAATCAAGGCTCCATGTTTTATCGGGAAGGTTGCGGCGCTTTAGCGTTGTGTTACGTGGCGGCCGGGCGGTTGATCGGATATGTCGAACCGCACATCAATTCATGGGATTGCCTCGGAGCCCTGGCGGTTGTTCAAGCTGCCGGCGGCGTCATCAACGACTTCCTAGCTGATGAGGGACTCTGGAAAGGCAACCGCGTGATCGCCGGACCTCCGACCTTGTATCCGACGTTGGTGGAGTTGTTCTGACGGACGCGCGCCGGCTCATCCCAGGAGCTAGGAGCTAGAATCTAGATCCCTGCTACTGGCAACTGCCCTACCGATACAGCCGATGATTCACCGATTGAAGCTGAGAAAAAAGATCCCGATACACGGCGTACCGCGCCTCCAAATCTTTGGCCTGCTCCGGTTCCAAGCAAATCTCTTCCTGACGCACCGCCGCAGCGGCTGCGGAACCACTCGGATAGACACCGGCGCCGATGCCTGCCAGCAACGCCACTCCTAAAGCGACCGCTTCGCGGACAGGACTAATTTTTAAACGTGAACCGTAAACATTGGCTTTGATTTGGGCCAACAGCCGGTTTTGCATGGGGATCCCGATGGTGACTATCTCCTTTGGCCGCGGCAGCCCTGCCACGGTTTCCATCGCTTCCAAGATGGCGCGTTCTTCAAATGCTATTCCTTCAAGAACGGCTCTGAACATCGCTGCGCGGGTCGTGGTTGCCCGGAGACCGACAAACGCTCCCGCGGCATGGGCGTCCGGAAACGGCGTTAAGCTACGCACCAGATGGGGAAGAAAAATCGGCACGGCGTGATCCGTGCCTGCTGCCTCTGCGGTCAGAGTGGCAAAGTCAGCTTTACCACCCAGTTGTTGCTGGAACCATTCGATGGCGGCACCGGCCGTAAACAGACCTCCGGTTAAATAAAACACCGGCTCATCAATCCAAACCGCGCCTTGAGCGAGTCCGTGATCGGGAAGACTCCGGCTAAAATTCGGTTGATCGGCGATGGCCAGAACCGTGGCCGAGGTTCCTAAGCTGTCTGTGAGCACCTCCTTCGCCAACCCGCTCACCGCAAACGTCCCACTGAGTTGGTCGTGGGCGCCCACGCAAACCGCGCAGTCAAAAGGTAGATCGGTTTCTTTAGCCGCGGCCGGCGTAACGGGTCCGAGTAACGTCCCGCTTCGTAAAATCGGAGGAAAAACATCAGGATCAATTCCGACCTCTCTCAGCAGGTCCGTCTCCCAAGTTCCTTTGGCGAGATTGTAAGCCAGAGAGCGACAAGCCAAGCTGGGATCGGTCGCGGGTACGCCACTGAGGCGGAACGCGATATAATCCGCTAGATGCAGCCATTTGGCAGAGCGAGCAAACGCTTCGGGATCATGCTTCTTAGCCCAGAGCATTTTGCACAGGCCGAACATCGGGTCCGGATTTAGTCCGGAAATGCGGAACAAGCGGTCATACCCGATTCGATCTTGTAGCCAGGCGTATTCTTCGGTGGTTCTGAGATCAAACCAAGCGATGGCCGGTCCAACCGAGCGGCCGTCTTTATCAATCGGGAACAGGGATTCGGCCACCCCCGCTACTGCGATCCCTTTGATGCGTTCAGCTGAGTCAAGCTTAGCAACCACGGACCGAATAGTCCGGCAAGCCGCTTGCCATATCGGCTCCGGTTCGAAATCGGTCCAGCCTGGTTTTGGGCGGGCTAGCGGAGTTCTCTCGTCAGCTTGGAATAAAATTTTCCCGGCAGGGTCAAGAGCCAGACATTTGATATTGGTAGTTCCGACGTCGAGACCCAGCAACAAATCGAGATGCGGCATTAGTGATGATTCATTAGCCTGCCTGGCGCAAAAATGCATCCGCATTTGACGACGGACGCGAGCTAATGAAAACGTTTACAAGTCGATGAAAACTTTTACAGTATCGCCGATTTGTTGCCGCAAATCGAAAACGCCGGTTCCCCCAAAATGAAGCTATCACCTGAATCTGAGGTTACGTCTTCCGTCGTCCCGTCGGTATCAGCCACCGAACCAACCATATCTAACTCTGCCTTGTCCGGCCTTACGCGTCGCGAGGTTTTGATCGGCGGCGGTAAGGTCGCCGTCGTAGCTGCAGTCTCGTCGCTGTTCTCGCCGTTCAATATTTACGTTAAAGCGGCCACCCCCAAGAGCCTGTCGTTCTGGCAATTCTATTCGCCCGGCGGCGGCTCAAAAATGCAGGACCAATGGTTTCAAGACATGGTTAAGTCCTGGAATAGCTCCCACGACATCAAGGTTGAACTGCTCTACGTCCCTAACCAAGAGTACATGAATGGTTCCAAGCTCCAAACCGCTTTCGCGTCCGGTCAGGGGCCAGACGTTTTCATTATCAGTCCGGGCGATTTCCTCCGGTACTATAACGGCGGCGTCTTGGTGGATTTATCGCAGTATATGGAGGATGGGGCCAAAACGGATTTCTTCGATAACGTCATGGAGACCCGCATTGTGGACGGTAAGATTTACGGTCTACCGATGGAGGTTGAACCCATGGCGATGTACTACAGCCATAAAGCGTTCAGCGAGGCTAAGCTCTCGGAAGCGGATGTTCCGAAAACTTGGGATCAGTTGATCGAGGTCTCCAAGAAACTGACGAAGAAAAATCAGTTTGGTTGTCTCTTTGAAACCGGTCCGGGTTACTACCAGAATTTCACGTGGTATCCCTTTCTCTGGCAGGGAGGCGGAGATATGGTGACCCCTGAGGGGAACAAGAGCGCGTTCAATTCGCCTGCCACCGCTCAGGCGCTGAAGTTTTGGCAAGACACGATCAAGCAGAATGTAGCCCCTCGGAACGTGCTCGGCGGCGGCGGAGGTGATGCGTTAGGAAACATGGTGAGCGGCTATTGTGCCATCCAGAACCTTGGGATCTGGGGAGTCTCAGCGCTACGCGAAACCGCTAAAGGGTTTGAATATGGCGTATTCCCTTGCCCGACACCACCCAATGGCAAACCGAAGAGCGTGCTCGGCGGCTGGTCGTTTGTCGCTAATGCAAAAGGTAAAGATCCGGAGACTGCAGCGAAGTTTTGCATATGGGCCCTCGGATCAATGGGCGACGACTCCATTGGACGCGTCGTCGATTGGTGCATCAAAGCCAAGAGCGATATTTCGCCAAGGAAATCGGCATTAGAGAAAGCGACTCAGCTCGGTGGCTACAACGACGGACCAATGAAAGTGTTTAAGGACGAAATTTTCCCGACGGGACGCGGCGAACCTCGGGTGCCGCCGGAGGTTTACAAGGCCGTCTCGGATGCCGTTCAAGCATGTCAATTGGGAGGAGCTAATCCTGAGCAACAGGCGGCCGAGGCCAGCCAAAATATCGACTCTTATCTCGCAGGATATTCGGGTGCACCGCTGAGATGAGGACATCGCTGGACGCGCCTAGCAAAGTGGAGCAGCGTCCAGCCAGGGGACGTTTCGGTCCACGATTGAAACGCAGCCAGAGGGAGGCTTTGGCTGCCTACCTGTTCATCCTGCCAGACGCCCTCGGGTTAGCTATCTTTGTGGCCTTGCCCATGCTCTTTTCTTTGAGCTTGGGTTTCTTTTCAGTGAATGGGTTTGGAGGTTTTCGGTTCGTTGGTCTCGCTAACTATCAACGCATGTTGATCGATCCCCTGTTCCGGCAAAGCCTCTGGGTAACCTTTGTTTATGTTTTGATCCTGGTGCCCGCGCTTTATGTCACCGGTCTCGGACTGGCGCTACTGGTGAATCAGCCTACGCCTTTTGTCGGCGTATTCCGAAGCATGTTTTTCGTGCCCAACGTTGTCAGTCTGGTAGTCGTCGCTCTCACTTGGCAGGTGATGTTGGTCGATAAGGTTGGATTTGTTAACCGCTTATTCGAGTTCTTCGGTCTATCGGGATACTCTTGGTTGGGCGACCCGAATATTACCCTCTACTCCATACTCTTCGTTACGGTCTGGTTTCTCATGGGGTATTACATGATCATCTTTCTTTCCGGACTGCAGGAGATCCCTCGCGAGTACTATGATGCCGCCCGCATCGATGGCGCAGGTCCTTGGGCAACATTTTCTCGAATCACTCTGCCCTTACTTCGGCCAACCAGCTTTTTCGTACTGTTAGTATCCTTGGTCTCGGCCGTCGCCGGTTCTCAGGCATTCGACCTGATCTATGTGATGACCAGAGGCGGACCGGCCAACTCAACATCGTTGGTGATCTTCTATATCTACCAACAGGCTTTCCAATTTAACAATTATGGTTACGCCGCCGCGATGGCCTCGTTTTTAGTTCTCACCCTCTTGATAGTAACGTTCATTCTCTTTGCGGTTACCAAAGGAGGAAGATTTCATTTCACCTAGCCCGAGCCCATGACCGAACAAACCGTTCAAATTCACCCAGAGCGGCCGTCTCGAAACGTCTTTCGACGCCTGGGACCTGTTTTGCTTTTCTGCTTCACGGCCATTCTCGCTGTTTTGACGGTTAGTCCGCTGATATGGATGATTTGCGCCTCGCTCAAGCCAGGAGACGAGACCTTTAGCCCCAACCTGCTTCCACAGCATTGGACCCTAGAGAACTTCCAATATGTGTTCACGGCGTTGCCGTTCTGGCGATACATGCTCAACAGCCTTTTCGTTGCCGGCACCATCACTGTGGTCGCGCTCTGGTTTCATTCTATGGCTGGATTCGCGCTTGCCCGGCTTAGATTCCCCGGCCGAGAAGTTATCTTTCTCACTATCTTTTCCACTTTCCTGGTGTCATTGCCGGTCATCATAGTTCCTCTTTTCATTCTCGTCCGGCAAATGGGGATCGTGAATAGTTATGCTGGCCTCATTATCCCCGCTATCTTTAATGCGTTCGGGATTTTCCTTTTGCGGCAATTCTACATTTCCGTTCCCCAAGAACTGCAAGAAGCAGCGGTAATCGATGGCGCTAGTTATTTCCGGATCTATTGGAGCGTGATGCTGCCGCTCAGTCGTCCGATTCTAGCTGCGCTCGCCGTCTTTTTCTTTTTGGCGAACTGGAATGCCTTTATCTGGCCGCTCACTATTACTAATGATCAGAACCTATGGGTAGTTCAGATCGCGATCGCCAGTTTTCATCAGCAATACTCGTCCTCTTGGAATTATATTATGGCCGGATCAACCATTGTTGCTGTCCCGACGCTTTTGCTGTTCTTCATCTTTCAACGCCAACTAGTAGAATCAATCAAAACCTCCGGCCTGAAGTAGTCCCAACCGCAAATGAAGGAGCATCTTTTTAAAAACCATGAATACTGATTCTTTCAATGGACTTGGGATGTCACTTGGCAACCTGGCACGTTTGTCGGAAGCGCAGACCCGTTCGATCAGCGCTGAGAATTTCTCTGGCGCCAAAAGTGAGGGCGGCAAGGCAACCGAAGGAACTGGAGCCGTCCCCGCCCGGGAGTTGGGTCAGGGCTGGAAAGTTTCTCCCAGCATCAATATCGACGGACGGAAGCTTTGTACACTCGCCGACATTCGCGGCCCCGGCGCTATTCAACACATCTGGTTAACGGTGCACCCACAATTCTGGCGCCGTTTAGTGCTGCGTATGTTCTGGGATAACGAGACCACTCCCTCAGTGGAGGTGCCGTTAGGTGATTTTTTCTGCAACGGTTGGGGCGTCCGCTGCAATATTAGTTCGCTGCCAGTCGCCGTGAATCCGGCCGGCGGGTTCAATAGCTATTGGGAGATGCCCTTCAAAGAGCGGGCGCTAATCACGCTAGAGAATTTAGGCCCGGACAGAATTGAAGGTTTCTACTATCAGATCGATCACACGCTAACTGAGATCGAACCGGATCGAGCCTACTTTCATGCTCAATGGAGAAGATCAAATCCGCTGCCCTATCAAACCGTTCACACCATTTTGGACGGGGTAAAAGGCAAGGGACAATACATCGGAACCTATCTGGCCTGGGGAGTCCGAAACAATGGCTGGTGGGGTGAAGGCGAAATCAAGTTCTACCTGGACGGTGATCAGGACTGGCCAACGATTTGCGGCACGGGCACCGAGGATTATTTCGGCGGCGCCTGGAATTTTGAACATCCGAAAGGCGAATACGGTGTGTTCTCGAGTCCGTTCCAGGGTTTGCCCCAGGTAATCAAACCGGATGGCTTATATCAGAGCCAACAACGATTCGGCATGTATCGCTGGCACGTGATGGATCCAATACGATTTCATCAGGATTTACGAGTAACGATCCAGGCGCTTGGCTGGAGATCGACCCTGGAGGGCCAACGACGGTATTTACCGTTACAAGATGATATCGCCTCGACGGCTTTCTGGTATCAGACAGAACCGCACGCAGATATTCCGGTGCTACCGGATCTGAATTTCCTGGAAGTAGTCTGAGCCTGCTGAACCGAATCGCTTCACTTCGCTCTAACCAGCAAAAGCGGGACGTTGACATTGTGCCGAACGTGATGGGCGGTGGTCCCGAAGACTAAATCGGCAATGAAACGATGCCCGTGCGTGCTCATGGCAAGAAGGTCGCAACCCTCTTTTTCAACCCATTTTACAATTTCCTGCGAAGGATCCCCGTAAGCGAGTTCCGCGTCTGCTGTGACGCCGACGGAGCGAAACTCGTTCCGAACGTTTTCCAGATAAGCCCTATCTTCGGGAATCTCGTCGCTAACTGCTTCCGGACCGTATGTTCGGGCCGCCCAGCCGTCGGCCACATGCAATAAAACAACCCGGCTGTGCATGGCTACGGCCAAGGCCTTGATATGTTCGATGATCGCGCGGTCTGTCGGCGTTGCTTCCAAGGTGACTAGGATTTTGTCGTACATGCCGCCTCCCCATTTTCAGTGTCCCACGATAACCGCCCAAACCTGCCGTAGGGAATCCGGCAGACTGTAAATATCCATGGCAGTGATCAGAATGGCGCTCCCCCAGCCGGTGAACAACAGAAATCGACCGATGCGCCACTTCCCCATTCGTTTGCGTGAGCCGGCGAAGAGCAGCAGCGGAAACATGGCAAACGGCAATTCCAGACACAGGACGACTTGGCTTAGGTTAACCAAATCGGTAATGCTTCCGTCGCCGCGGAAACTGATGATCAGAATCGCGGGGACTACCGCGATCATGCGCGTGATCAGCCGGCGGATCCAAGGTCGGATACGCCAACGCATAAATCCTTCCATGACCACCTGCCCGGCGAGAGTCCCGGTAATCGTGCTGCTTTGTCCGCTAGCGAGAAGGGCAACAGCGAACAGCGTACTGGCAAAGGTCGTTCCCAGAAGAGGCGCCAATGTCAAGTGTGCCACTCGGATCCAATCGCTATCTGGACTAAATGCAACCGTCTGGCCACCCGCTACGACGACACTGGTTTTGCCATAAAAGACGATCGCTGCTAGCACCAAGATGGCTGCATTAACAAAAAACGCGATCGTCAGCGCCGCGGTGGTGTCAACCGTATTGAATCGGATTGCGCGGCGAATGGAAGATTCGTCGTTCTGCAACTTGCGAGTCTGCACTAACGCAGTGTGCAGATAAAGGTTGTGAGGCATTACCGTCGCTCCAATTATACCGATGGCTACGACCAGCATGCCGCTCTGCGCAAAGTCGGGCCGTACTATTGCATGAGCCATTTCCAGAAAATCGGGCCGCGTCGGCGCCAAACCAAAGATCTCGATTCCGTAGCATCCGCCGATGGTTAGCACAAAAACGGCTACGACAGCCTCGATGAGCCGCATACCTAGTCCTTGCAGGGCCAGGAGCAACAAGACATCAAAGGCGGTGATAATGATGGCCCATTGAATCGGGATATGAAATAGCATATTCAGCGCTACCGCACTGCCAAGGGCTTCGGCCAAGTCGGTCATGCAGATTGCGAATTCCATCGAGATCCAGTTTGGCCAGCGGGTCCAACGCGGACACCAATCGCGGCAACCTTGAGCGAGATCTTTACCGGTAGCCACCCCCAGGCGGGCCGCGATGAGCTGCAAAAAAATCGCCATTAGACTGGCGAGCGCCACCACCCATAACAGGCCATATTTGAATTGCGCGCCGCCGGCTAGATCGGTCCCCCAATTGCCGGGGTCCATGTAACCGACACTCACTAGAATGGCTGGTCCTACAAATGCCCGCCACTGTCGCATGAAACCGGACTTAATCGGTGGTACTTCCACGGAACCATGCACGCCTTGTAACGAAAGCTGCACGACATTCGACTCATCGAGTTTAGCCGGTCTCTTACTCATTCGGAGTAGGCGCCCTTGACGACAGAGGTCAACTCGCGCCGTCAAATAAAGGTGACGAAGTATTAGTTATTGCCGAAAAACTTAGTTAAGGCTTAGTTCATTCGCAAGGACTAAATTCATTTATGCGAACTAAGTGTCCTCCGCTTCATTTGCAGCGACTCGACTGAGCTCGCCGAAGTCCTGTCACGCCGTAGACTTGGCGACGCGGATCGATTCGGGGTTTGCCTTAAGCGCGTATTCCCGCGCCAGCATCGCGAGTTTTCGTTCTGTTCCCCACTGGTACCGGCCGAAGTCGCCAGTTGCTCGAATCACTCGATGACACGGAATCAGTGCCGCGATCGGGTTCATGGCCACCGCCGACGCAGTTGCGCGTACAGCCAGCGGATTCCCGATCTTCTCCGCCAGAAACTGATAGGGAATCAAGTATCCAGACGGCACTTCTATCAGTGCTCGCCACACCTGGAGCCGGAGCTGTGTCCCTTTCAACAACAAGCCGAGCCGCCGCTTCGGCGCATCCCCGTTCAGGCGCGCATCAATCTCATCGCGAATTTCTGCAACGGCGTTTGGATCATGGATCAAGGTCGCTCCCGGCCAATTGTTTCGCAGTTCCGTGAGCGCTTGCTTGGCGTCGGGCACAAACGAGAATCGGCAGATCCCGCGCGGAGTAGTCGCCAGCAGAGCTGAACCTAGAACTGTATCCACAAGGCCCCAATGAATCTGGAGACCGGAAGAATTTTTGAATTCGCCGGGAGTAGTGTGGTCCACCGTCAGGAAAAGGTCGTGTAGGCGCGATGGTCCCGAAAGTCCTACGGATATTGCCGTTGCCAGCAAAGAATTAGACTCCCTCAGGAGCGTCTTGGCATTCGTCAGGGTGATAAATTGAACGAACTCCTTGGGCGTCAATCCCACGAATTCAACAAACAAACGATGAAAATGGAATTCGCTCATTCCCAGTTCCTTGGCCACATCGCTCAAGGCCGGTTGGTCCAGGGATCGGCTCACCAATAAGCCGATGGCTTGTTCCATTCTCGCGAAATGCGAAGACGGAATTTTCGTTCGCCTCTCCGGGGTATCCGAAGCGGTAACTCTCTCATTTTCGACGGATCGGCTCGATTCTCTCATGATCCATCCTACCAGCGTATAACGAGTGGCCGACCCGTTTCTTGCTATAACTGGATGCGGTAGAAGAAGTAACTACCGAGCCCCAAGAAGAGCAACGCGCCGAAGGTCAACACACCAAAGTCTGTGAGCATGCCGAAATGAGATGTACCCAGGAAGGCTGCCCGGAGACCATCCACCCCATAAGCGAGCGGATCGATTCTCGCCACCGCCTCCAAGACTGGGGGAGCATGTCGCAGCGGATAAAGTGCGCCCGACAGAAAGTAGATCGGCATCACCAAAAAATTCATTACCAGTTGGAAGCCCTGAAAGTCTGAAAGAAGCGATGCCACGGCGGTCCCCAGGGCCGTAAAAAGAATACCGATCAGCACCATGAGACCGATGGCTACGGGGACGAGCGCCCAATTCGTCGGACGAAATCCGGCCATTGTGCAAACGAGAACCACGATAAGGCCTTGCAGAACCGCGACCGTCGCGCCTCCCAATGTCCTGCCGAGCATGATAAAAATTCTCGGCACCGGCGCCACCATCGTCTCCTTGAGAAAGCCAAATTGTCTATCCCAAATCAACTCGATGCCGGTGAACATCGACGTGAAAAGAACGGTCATACCGACGACGCCCGGAGCGAGAAATTGTAAGTAGCTACCTTCGCCGGCCTTTTGAAAAATCGGACCAAAACCGAACCCAAGCGCCAGCAAATACAGCACGGGCTGTCCAAGGGCAGCAACCATACGCGAACGCGACCGTACATACCGCGTCAGCTGTCTAATCCAAAGTATGTAGATACAGCTCATTCGATGATCCGCGGATCCAATCTTATCTGCGGAAAAGCTTTGCCATGCCTCGCATCCGGTCTAGCGACGAAGCTTCTTCTTCGCGGATCGCGGAACCGGTCAAGCTAAGGAAAGCTTGTTCAAGTGACTCGGACGCCGTGTTCGATTTCAGCTCTGCTGCCGTTCCTTCCGCGATAATCCGGCCATGATCGATTATCGCGATTCGATCGGCAACGCGTTCCGCCTCTTCCATGTAATGCGTAGTCAAGAACACGGTCACCTGCTCGTCTTGATTAAGTAGTCTCACTTGGCTCCAGAGCTGATGGCGGGTTTGCGGATCCAATCCCAGAGTCGGTTCATCAAGAAAAATAATATTCGGTGTGTGGAGCAAGCAACGCGCGATCTCCAGGCGCCGGCGCATCCCTCCAGAAAAGTTTTTAACAAAATGATTCCGCCTTTCCCAAAGCCCAAACAGCTCCAACAGCCTGGCAATGCGTTCACGTCGAACTCGCTTCGGGACGTGATACAACACACCGTGAAAGTCCATGTTTTCGTAGGCCGTGAGCTCTGTATCCAGACTCGCATCCTGAAACACGATGCCGATCCTTTCACGCACCTGGTTCGGATGCTTGGCTGGGTTGAGGCCATCTATCTCCACTGACCCGCTGGACGGCGCCAACAACGTCGTCAGCATCTTGATAGTCGTGCTTTTCCCCGCTCCATTCGGGCCAAGAAAAGCAAAGATCTCGCCCTTCTTAACGTTAAAAGAAATATCCTGAACCGCCGCCAAATCCCCAAAACGCTTACTCAAATTCCGAACTGAGATCATAGCCCCTCCTTGCGGTGAAGCTTTACGGTCTGGCGATGAGAAGGTCAACCGAAGGTGAAAGCGGTCGAAAGTCGACTGGGAAACACCCATCACCTGGAGGGGAGCCGCTTTGTAGGAATGTAAGGTCTGTCGGTATCTAGCAGGCGGCTCCCGGGAACGGCCCCTGATTTGGAGTCACCCTTAACAAATTCGAGGCCGGCGCCGGTAAAAGAAAGTATTGCGACGCGGTGGGTCTCCGACACGCGAAGAGCCGTTTCCGGGAGCCGCTCGCTGCCACTTTACAGAACTGCCACCCTGAAAAGCGGCTCCCCTCCAGGCTCCCAAACAAAAATGGCTCCCGGATTCATAAACCGGGAGCCAATCGTCTTAACTAAACAGAGAGAACGAAATTAACGGTGCCAACCGCCGTGGCCGCCGCCATGCCAGCCGCCACCGTGCCAGCCGCCGCCGCGCCAACCACCGCGCCCCCAGCCGCCACGCCCCCAACCACCGCGCCAGCCGCCCCAACCACCACGCCACCCCCAGCCGCCGCCGCCCCAATAACCCCAATACGGGTACGGGTACGGATAATAGGCAGGGCCGTAATAGCCGCCGTAATAGCCGCCGTAGCCAGGGCCTACTGCAACGGCCACGCCCGCGTCAGCTTTGGATGGAACTAGACAAAAAAGACCAGCGATAGCGAGGATCAGTAACAGAAACCTCTTCATTATTTTTTATACTCCTCAATACACGTAACAATATGATTTAACTTGCCTGCGGGCGAGGGATCCTCCCCTCGATCAAGACAGGCGGGCCACTTATTGAGACGCGACCGATCGTCGCCGAGTTACAACCAGACAAAACCGGCATTAAGCCTTTCATCAGTGCTCAACAGACCATGGAGGTAACACGCCACGGATTTTCACTTGACGCTTCCCACAGAGAACAGCATCTTTCCGCCCTTTCCTAAAGGGTCCTATGTCTAGAGTTTGCAGCATCACCGGCGCGAAACCCACGAAGGGGCATATCATCCATCGTCGTGGTATGGCCAAGAAGAAGGGCGGCGTGGGCCAACATGTCACGGCCAACACCCCGCGTCTCTTTGTGCCGAATCTTAAGACCCGACGAATCTGGGTACCCGAGCTCGAGCGCTTTGTCACCGTCAAATTGAGTGCGCGGGCGCTTAAGACCATCGCCAAAAACGGCGCGTTCAAAACTCTCAAGGCCGCCGGACTAGTCTAACTTAGTGTCTACAGCCTGCGCCGTTCGTCCCGCGGCCGCGGGATGAACGATGCAGGCTATGGACAAGAAAAAGATCATTCCGGTAAGTGTCTTGACTGGGTTCTTGGGAGCCGGAAAAACGACACTGGTAAATCACATTTTGCGCGATCAGTCCGAATATAAATTCGGCCTGATCATCAATGAAATCGGAGAAATTGGCATCGACGGCCAATTAGTTCAGGCCGAGAACGAAGATGTGGTGGAGATGAGCAACGGCTGCATCTGTTGCACCATTCGCAAAGATCTAGTCAAAGGGATTCAAAAGCTGCTCAAAAGAGAGGACCTCGACTATATCCTCATCGAGACAACCGGAATTGCGGATCCGGGCCCCGTCGCGCAAACTTTTCTTAACGTCCCGCAACTGCAACAGTATGCCCGCCTCGACTCGATCATCACGCTCGTCGACGCAGAAAACATCCGGCACCAGCTCAAAGAAGCGAAGGTGGCAAGAGAGCAGATCGCGTTAGCGGATTTTATCCTCCTAAACAAAACGGACTTGGTAAACCAGGACCAGCTCAAAGAAGTCCAAGAGTCGTTAGGAGCGATCAATCCTTTTGCGCGGGTTTTCCGAACGGAGCACTCAAAGGTCAACCTGAAGGAACTGTTGGACGTCGACGTCTTTAATCTCGATCACAAGCTTTCGGTCGACCCGGAGTTCTTGAACGAGCTAAAGAAGGGCGAACATTCCGACATCAATTCTTTTTCCTTCAAATTCGATCGTCCTTTCGAAATCGAAGAGTTTGACGCTCAGTTACAGTCCATTTGTGAGGGGAGCACGGTTTACCGCGCGAAGGGAATCATTTGGATTAGCGGGAATCCCCGGCGAGCAGTCTTCCACGGCGTCAACAATCGGTTCACGATCTACTGGGATCGGCTCTGGGAAAAGGAAGAGCCTCGGTTCAGCCAGCTGGTTTTCATCGGTCGCGACCTGCCCCAAGAGACATTTGCCCAAAAGCTCGAGGATTGTTTGGCAAAGTAGGGAGTTTCGGCCTCACAGCGTCTGGAGGGGAGCCGCTTTAGAGCGAGGCTAGCTCTATCGGTGTCTAGCAGGCGGCTCCCGGGAATGACCCAGCGGCATCTTGTTCTATCGGCTGTTCTAAAAAACGTCGGGCTTGCTGGAAACGCCATGGGTTAATGGGGACGCGTTGGGTACTTCGCGGGAGCCGCTTGTCTACCCCGAAGGCTTTCGGTGGCTGCCGCCACACAGAACTGCTGTCTTATTAAGCGGCTCCCCTCCAGGGTTTGGTCCAAACGCGAATCGCCGTGATTATCACCCTTATTTCGCTACCGTTTCGCGCCCTGGGATTCGATCAAAGCCAGGTCGGCATCGACCATGATACGAACCAATTCCTCAAACCTGACTTGTGGCTCCCAGTTCAACAGCTTCTTTGCTTTCGAGGCATCTCCAATCAGAAGATCAACTTCTGCCGGACGCTCATACCGGCCGTCGTGTTTAACGTACTTTTTCCAGTCAAGACCCACCCGCTCAAAAGCAAGCTCCACAAATTCACGAACGCTGTGAGTCTCATTTGTCGCCATGACATAGTCGTCCGGACTATCTTGCTGGAGCATCTGCCACATTCCTTGCACGTATTCGGGAGCATATCCCCAGTCGCGTCTGGCTTCGAGATTGCCAAGAAAAAGCGCGGTATCCAGGCCGCATTTAATCCGAGCGACCGCCCGGGAAATCTTTCGAGTCACAAACGTTTCTCCGCGCCGAGGACTCTCGTGGTTGAACAGAATCCCGTTGCTAGCGTGCAACCCATAACTCTCCCGATAATTCACTGTCGCCCAGTAGGAAAAAACTTTGGCCACTCCGTACGGACTCCGTGGCCAAAATGGCGTCCTTTCCGTTTGGGGTACCTCTTGCACTTTGCCAAACATTTCGCTGCTCGAAGCCTGGTAGAAGCGGGCTTTAACCTCGGCCTCCCGAATCGCTTCGAGAATCCGGATCGTCCCGACGCCGGTTACATCAGCGGTATACTCCGGAATCTCGAAACTGACGCGAACATGGCTCTGCGCACCCAAATGATAGATCTCATCCGGTTGCAGCTTATAGAGGAGCTTCACCAGATGGACCGAGTCCGCCAAATCACCGTAATGCAGAAAGAGCCGGACCCCGTGAACGTGCGGGTCTTGATACAAGTGGTCGATTCGTGATGTATTGAAGGTGCTGGCCCGACGGATGATCCCGTGCACCTCATACCCTTTGCCAAGTAAAAAGTCCGCGAGGTAGGAGCCGTCTTGTCCCGTGATTCCAGTGATTAAGGCGCGTTTCACTCCGTATTAGTGTGTGCTATTCGATTTCGGGAATTTCGGGTGCCAGATCGTGCAAAATCCGTTTCTGATGCCCAATGATAGTGGCGATAGCTTGTTGGCCGGCGGCTAACATCCCGGAAAGATCTGTTCCGGAAAAGGTCGCTTCTTCGCCGCTACCCTGAATTTCGATAAACTCTCCCCGATGAGTCATCACCAAATTAAGATCGACCGTGGCCTTCTTATCTTCCTCGTAGTCCAAGTCAACGAATAGATTCCCATCGACGACGCCGAGGCTCACAGCCGCCACCAGACAACGTAAAGGCCATTTTTCTAAAGTACCGGCTGCCATCAACTTAGCAAAAGCGAGAGCAGCCGCCACCGTTGCTCCCGAAATAGCGGCTGTCCGAGTTCCTCCATCAGCCTGCAATACGTCGCAATCGACCCAAAGCGTCCGCTGCCCCAACCGATCTAAATCGATAGCCGCTCTCAGAGACCTCCCAATCAAACGCTGAATCTCAATACCCCGGCCATCTAACTTTCCTTTGGAAATGTCTCGCGGCCGCCGGGTTAGCGTCGAATAGGGCAACATCGAATACTCAGCCGTAATCCAGCCTCCGGGAACATTCTGCTCTTTCATCCAGCGAGGCACCGTTTCCTCAAGGCATACTGCACAAATCACCTGGGTTTTCCCAGTCGACACCAAGACCGACCCGTGAGCGTGTGGAGCGATGTCCGGCACGATCCTGAACGAACGCGCCTGATCCGGAGCTCGACCCTCAGACCGCGAAATCACTTGAACAGTTGGCTTTTCCTCCATAGCGCGAAACGGCGGATCATAAGAGAGGAGTTCAAGGAGTTCAAGGAGTACGAGGACCCCAACGTCCGAGCCGGGATACTTCTCCAGCGCCAGAACGAGAGCTCCTTGTACTCCTGGTACTCCTTGAACTCCTCGTACTCCTCCCCTATGCTTCGCCGTTTCGCGAATGGAAGTCACCGTTAAGGTCCCGGCATCGACAACAAATCTTGGTCCCGGTTTTGATTGCCTCGGAGTGGCACTACAATTATGGAACCGGACCCGGGTGCGCCGCGTCAACGCTTCAAGTAGGTCATCCTTCCGCCACCCCAAGATGGTCGACGAAGCCGCTCAAGCTTTTTTCTCCAGTTCGACGATTCCTCCGTTTGAATTCGATTGGAGCGTGCAGGGCGACATCCCGTCCGCTCGGGGGCTCGGCAGCAGTGTGGCTTTGCGGATCGGCTTGCTGTTAGGCCTCAACGAGCTTTCCGGTCGGATGTATTCAAATTCAGACATAAAGTCGCTATGCGACCAGCTGGAAGGGCACCCGGACAATACCGCCGCCGCTTTTAGCGGAGGATTCACCATTGTTAATGGTCACAACAATATGGTCCATCGTTTTGATGTGTCCGCCGACCTCCGTTTTGTGTTGTTCATTCCGGACTTCGAAGTAGTTACTTCGGAAGCCCGAAAAGTATTACCCGCTGCCTATCCCAGGTCCGATATCGTGGAAAACCTCGCCAATGTCGCGCTGATTGCAGCGGCATTTGCCACTCAGGACTATGAGTCCCTGCGTCATGCTTTTAACGATCGATTGCACGAACCATACCGTGAGCCATTGGTCCCGATGTTGCGAGACGTAGTGCGAGCCGGTCAAAAAGCGGGCGCGCTCGGAGGGTTTTTGAGCGGCTCCGGGTCAACCATTGCCTGTTTGACCACGCAGGATCCGGCACCGGTGGCGGAAGCCATGCAAGCTGCCGCCGGTAAAGCCAAAGGTAAGATCAGTATCGTCCAGGCCGATAACACCGGGGCGCAGATACAATAATGGAGACCCAAAATGCCGCGTAGACTGGATGAACTCGAACAATACGCGATCGAGGTCATCCTCGAGCGACGTCATGGGATCCGGCCGAGTCTTCTCCGCGTTACCCTGCGTTTACTTTCCTACGTATACCGCGGAATGGTCCAAATTCGTCTTTATCTTTATCGAACGAGAATCCTGAAGGAACGCCAACTGGGGTGCTTAGTGATCAGCATCGGCAACCTGACCGTCGGTGGAACTGGGAAGACGCCGGTAGTCGAAAAGTTTGCGCGCGCATTGCAAAAGGGCGGTCGCAGAGTGGCCATCCTTAGTCGCGGCTACAAAAGCGTCGACACCCGCAAAAAGAGAAGCTGGTTAGATAAGCTCCTGCGGAAAGGTGGCGACAACCCGCCTCGAGTCGTCTCAGATGGCCGGCGCATCCTTCTAGACTCTGCCAGCGCGGGCGACGAACCGTACATGCTTGCCTCTAACCTTAAAGGTGTGGCGGTCGTGGTCGATAAGGACCGCGTTAAAGGTGGTCTACATGCAATAAAAGCGCTGCGCGCTGACACATTGCTGCTCGATGACGGGTTGCAATATTTACATCTGAAGCATCGCCTGGACATCGTGCTGATCGACCGGCAGGCACCATTTGGTAACGAATATCTTCTGCCCCGCGGCACGCTGCGGGAACCGCCCGAAAATCTGCACCGCGCCAATTACATTTTCATCACCAAGTGCAACGGAGAATCGAACGAAGAGCTAATCGCGAGGATCCGAAAATACAATCGAACGGCAGAAATCATCGAATGCGCTCATAAACCCCTCTATTTGCGCCACCTTTATAGGGACGAACGCTTGCCTCTCGACTATCTCGAAGGCCTCTATATCGGTTCCATTTGTGGGATCGCAGCTCCGGAAAGTTTCGAGAGCGGACTTCGCGCGTTAGGCGCTCGCATCGAACTGTCCCGAAAATTCGCCGATCATCATCGTTACACCGAAGCCGAGCTCCAGAGTTTCTTCCAGCGCTGTGTGAAACGGGACGTAAGCGCAGTCATCACCACGGAAAAGGATGCGGTTCGCTTTCCTAACATCGGCCCGTTGCCCCTGCCCGTTTATTACTTGAGGGTCGAAATCGAGATTCTTCGAGGAGATGAGACCTGGGAACAATGTGTGCAGCGTATCTGCTCGCCGCGGACGCTCCAGCGCCCGAAAAAACTCGCCTATCTGTAAGCGCTGGTAGTTCGGCAATTCAAATTCTGCCAATGACTTAAACAAAATGCCCTGAGGATTGTCTAACCGGCACTCTTCATGCAATCGCGCCACACCAAATTGAAGATCGGAATTGTCGGTGCGGGACTTATCGTCAAGAAGCGTCATCTACCTGCACTGAACCAAATCGAAGACGTCAAGATCGTAGGCGTCTGCAACTCCAGCTACGAAAGCTCAGAAAAATTCTGTGCTGAGTTTGCTCCGGACGCAACGCCCTACGCGAATTGGGCCGAGTTGCTTGCTGAACCGGACATCGACATCATCTGGATCGGCACCTCTCCTTATTTGCACGCCGCCATCGCGATTTCCGCGCTTGAAGCCGGTAAACATGTGTTCTGTCAGGCGCGGATGGCCATGAACTTGGCGGAAGCCGAAGAGATGTGTTCCGCTCTGCAGCGGCATCCTCACCTGGTTACTATGCTTTGCCCACCGCCGCATGGACTTCGCGGAAGCAGGTTGATTCAAAAATTGTTGGCTGACGAATACGCCGGCCGGCCGCATCACGTGCGCCTTCATAGCTTCACCGGAGATTATCTGGATCCAGATGCTCCTCCGCACTGGCGTCAACGCGATGAATATTCAGGTCTGAACGTCCTCACCCTGGGAATCTATGCCGAGGTGTTGCAGCGTTGGTTCGGGCCCATTTCCAGTGTGGCAGCGCATCGGAAGATCATTACCCCGTTGCGCCAAACCTATGAAGTTCGCGTTCCCGACATGGTGACCGTTCTCTGCACATTTGCCAACGGCGTCGAAGGCGTTCTGGAATTCAGCGGCATCGTTGCATTTCCTCCTCCTGACCGATTAGACCTCTACGGCCACCGCGGAATGTTGAGTTACGACTTTTCCAAAGACCAAATCACCGGCGGACAGCTGGGCGATACCGCCCCAGCGGTGATTCCGATTCCGCCCGAGCTGGAACAATCCTGGCGCGTGGAAACGGATTTCATTGCCGCTGTCCGTTCTCCGGGAGGGATCTCACCGCAGCCCGGCTTCCAGGAAGGGTTACAATATATGAAGGTTGTTCAAGCTGTTGCCGAGTCCATCGACCAGGGCCGCGAGATCGACATAACCTGAGCTGAAAGCGGGTCATCGTCGTCGTCCTCGTCCTCGAAGGTTTTCGGGCGCGGGCGGATGGATATCACCCAGCGCCAGGAACGGCACCGCCCAACGTTCTGGAGGGGAGCCGCTTTATCGGTACGCAGCTCTGCAGGTGGGCAGCAGGCGGCTCCCGGGAATTACCCAGCGCGGTTTTTGCCCAGCGCCTCGGTTTCCGCCGATCCGCTGGTTTCGATACCAACTGCCACACACCTGGGCCGTTTCCGGGAGCCGCCTGCTGCAAACTTATAGAACTGCCAACTTACAAAGCGGCTCCCCTCCACCCTCGCTTTCAGCTCGGCGCTACTGCTGCCGGAACCATGATGGCGTCTCGCATCCCGTGTACGATCTTTTTGTCCGGTGGAACAATGGTGGCCAAAACGCCCCCTAAGACTACTTCCCGAGGAGACACAACGAAATAATAAGGACAAAGACGCACTCTTCCCCGAAGGACCTGGATTTCACCGCTTTTGGTATCAAAATATTTCTGCTCGAACAGTCCTCCGCGATAAAACCGCTGCAGAATATAAGGATTCGTCGAGAACGCTGCCAACGCCTTGTCAATTTGTTCCGCCCAAATGTGGTGCGGCAAATCGGGTGCGATATGCACGCCCCGGCTGCCCCAAGCGCGCTCGGAAAATCCGCTGATTTTAAGGACCAATTCTCGTTGTTTCTGGCTGAAACGTTTCAGCTCGCCCCAGTCTTGAACCTCCAGCCCCGGAATCACGGCGTTGTGAGGCAACGGAGTCGGGTCCAAGATCCAGGTATGCGGAAAGAAACTGCGCAACAATTTCCAGTGGCGGTCGCTAAGCTCACGGCGCCAAAACTGGGCCAAGGGTCTCGACCAGAACAGACCGAACGCCAGTTTTTCCTCAAGGAAAGGCTTCAACGGCGGCGTGATCGGTAGCGTCCCGTTGAGAACGCCGTCAAACAGGCGCTCTTTGTGTTGCAGCTTTCCGAGATCAAACAGCTCGAAAAAGCGATAAACCGGCACGTCTTGTGGAAAAGCCCAATCCTCCGCTCGCACCACTTCCCAATCGGAGGTTCGCAGCGAGCGTAACCTTTCCATTAGCCATTGCATTTCCGGGCGGTAAGTCGCTGACTCATCCGAGACCGCGATCACTCCTTTCGGAAAAATACGACTGAATCCCTCCACCATTCCGTTCCGGGTCCCAATAACATCGAATCCCAGGTCGCTATAAGTTCGGTTCAGCCAATCGGTAAGGCCAATCCCGCCTGGCACCGAATCCAACTCGGTAATCGTCCATCCCTGCTCGGTAAGGATGATATCTGGCCGGATCACCGCCGGCAGAACATCCGGATTACCGCGGGCTGCTCGAATTAAGTCCGCTGGTTTCCCCGCTTCAAAATAATCTTTGATCCAGCTCGGTTTCTTGCCGTTGACGCTTTGGAAATACAGGTGGTTGGTCGCTCGAACGAACTTGAAGAGCCAGTGTCCCAGGCGCTCCAACTGGTCGACCACATCGCCAGGGAGAAGAAATGGTTCCGGAGAAACCAGCCATTCCTTGCCGGCAAACAGGCCCGTAGAAGGCATGCTTTCCAGAACCGCGCGCGCCCGGTCCAGCTCAATGGAATTCAATGTGCTTTCAGCGCTCACGCCAGTTTCTTCAGGGCTCGACGAACTAGCTCATCAGTTTCCAACTGCTCGCCGGCATCGTGCACCTCGCGTAGCGCCTTCTGCGCTTCAACTTGTTTGAAACCGAGTGATATCAGGGCCAGCACCGCGTCATTCATTTTCCCAGAGCCATCCTGACGGCCGGCAGCGGCCACCTCCCAAACTGCGGCGACGCCGACTCGATCTTTTAGCTCGAGGACGATTCGTTCCGCCGTTTTTTTCCCCAGACCGCTGATTTTGGATAAGGCCGCAATATCTTGATGAACTACCGCCGCTTTAAACTGAGAGACGCTCATACCGCTTAGCACCGCCAAAGCAAGCTTTGGACCTACCCCGGTTACATGCTGAAGCAGTAGACGAAACAGATCTCTCTCAGAAGAACTCAGGAATCCGAATAGGAGGTGCGCGTCCTCTCTTACGACCAAATGAGTCAACAAACGGACCCTTTGGCCCACCGACGGCAGGTGTTCAAAACTGGAGAGTGGGATTTGCGCCAAGTAACCAACTCCATGTACATCGACGATAACCTGAGTGGGCCAAGCCTCGGCCAGCTCACCATCCAGAAAAGCAATCATGTTGAGCTATAGAAGTACGCGGCCACTCCTAAACTTCAAATCCGCAGGTGAGGTGGCGCCATCTTTTGGTGAGTTTGCCCTGCTTTGCCTTTTCTTCTGCTTAACCGGGTTCGCCCGCGCTGAGCCCGTCATCATCCTGGACCCGTACTTTTATCGAGCGCCGTTATCCGACCCGATCGATGGCTCTAGCAAAACGGTTTTGGCTTATTACGACGAAACCGATGGCAAAGTCACCCCCTTTCCCAACCCTCCGCGCCAAGCCGTTTCTGAGCTCCGGACATTGGCGATCGCTTATGCGCGAGCGATTCTTCAAAAAACCAGTCCGACATTGCTTCGCGACAAACACGGCGTCGTCGTAGCTATTCGTATTGAAAATCAGGATCCGGCTTTTTCTTCCATTTTGTTGACCCCGGGATTTGCAGACCGGTTTACGGAAATCTTAGGGAAAGATTGCTTAGTATCCGTACCGAATCGTCAGACCGTTTTTCTTTTTCCCCGGCTAGCCAGCAACATGGAAGAATTTTCTGTGCCGCTGCGCGCTATCTATCACAACAGCGTATGGCCTGTCTCAACCGAGCTATTCGAGTGGCGCGCCGGAGCGTTGCACTCAGTCAGAGATTTCGAAGCGAAGTAGTGCACCAAGTCAGTGACTTGGTGCACTAGTGTCCTGACGCGTTAGTTCAACTGATTGGTGAAATATAGTAAATATAGAAATTATCGAAAGTTAGAGGGTGCGCGCACACGCCTTTTTCAAAAACTAACGGAACAGATTCACATTCTGTAACCATCTATTTTGTTAGTGCCTCTCTATCGACATAATAATTTTATGATATAATCCCTCGGCCTAACGCACACGGATCCGTCTCCTTTCCAAATGAATGCCTCGCCTGATGCCAGATTGCATCCAGATCATCGAGGCATCGTTACGAAGCGAATCGGCATAGCGGTCTTGGTTTCCTTTTTGGGTCTAATCGCCGGCGGAATTATCGCATTCCGGACGCCGACCGATCAAACGGCATCCACCACGATCGAGACTAAGGCCGACATCAGTGAGCTGCCGGTCGCTAAAGATTCAGCTGCAGAAGCAGACCACGACCGGAAATTCGCCGAAGCCCAATACCAGATCATTGTCGGCCACGAAGTGCTTGATCCAGTGATTCGCCATTTGGATCTGCAGAAAAAATGGTCTTTAGACGGGACCGAACTTCCCCTGGAGATTGCTTATGCCCGATTGCGCGGCATGGTCCAACCGCCCGAAATTCGCCCGCCTGACTTCATCCAGATCAGCATTTACAGCACTGATGGGATGGAGGCAGGGCTTCTCGCCAACGCTATCGCACAAGAGTATGTCGATCAACGGGCCGCGCACCAGCAGGCTGCCGTCGAAGAAAGCGTCCAACAATTGCGGGACGAAGTCCAGGAGGACGAAGGAGCTGTCAGTACCAGGTTTGCCCAGGCATCGCGTCTCAGGACTGAGGCCGGCTATCTAGATCCGAACCCGGACAGTGAAGATACTTCCCTGCGACCTGAGGAACCGACGAGCGAGAACAACCAAGACAAGATAATCGAGGTCCAAGCCAATATCGCCGCCCTCAACAACCGATTAGAAGCGCTTGACCATATCAAGTCTGCTGACCCCGCGCAGGCAGCCGGTTTGTTGAACCTGAACGACCCGGTGCTGGAGCAAAAATTGCCGCTGTATCAGAACGCGGCGGCGGAGAAGACGCGCTTGCTCAGTTCTGGTCTCGGGCACAACCACCCTGATGTCCGGGCCGTTCAAGGCCAGATCGACGCCATCGAGGAACAAGTACGCCAAGAAATCGCCAATATTCGCAAAGGATTGGTCACCCAACTGGCCACGGCTGAGGGCACCTTGAACACGCTACTGATGAGCGCGGGCGCCAACCCGCCGGAGCAGAAGAGGAAGCAGGCCAACGCTCAATATCTCGAAGCCAAACAACGTTACGATCAGGCTGGTCAAGCGGCTGAGGAGTCCAAAGCCAGGCTGGATGCCGCGACCACAGCCAGCACCAAATTGCCGAAACCGGCAACCATCAGCGAGCCGGCAAAAGTTGTTCCGACGCCAAGCCACCCAAATCCGCTTTATCTGCTTTTGGGCGCGGTGGCGGGACTTTTGCTCGGAGCCGGACTCACCTTCCTGTTCGCCGCTTTAGATACCAGCATCAAAACACCTCGAGAAGTTGAGCAACGGCTTGGACTTCGATTGCTCGGCGTGGTTCCCAAACGCAGCCATCGACGGCAGCAAATTGAATCAGAAGATCCGGAAGAGGAGCCCTACGCGATATTGAGGGCGAATGTCGACTCGGCTCGTCAACGAGTGGCGGCCTCGGTCTTGGCTGTGCTAAGCGCCGGCCCTGGAGAAGGTAAATCCACTACGGCGGCAAACCTGGCCACAGTCTACGCCGCAAACGAACAACAGACGCTGATTATCGACGCGGCTTTGCGATGTCCGGCTCAACATAAGTTTTTCGGAATCAATAACGAAGTTGGTCTAAGCGATTTCTTGAGAAGCGAAAAGACTTTTGAGGAAATCATCCAACCGGCCAGAACACCAAATCTATTCATCGTCACGAGCGGCCCATCGTCGGCGCAAGCCGTAAGCCTTCTCGACACGGAGAAACTCGCTGAGCTGGTCGAAATGGCTAAGGAATGGTTTGACCTGGTGATCTTCGATTGTCCGGACATGTTAGGCGCAAAAGACGCATCCGCGATCGGCGCGTTAGCGGAAGGTTCAATTATCGTAGCTCGGCATCGGCGGTTCCCACGCTCCAAAATAATTAGCGGCAAACTCGTTTTGGAAACTCTGGGAACAAAGGTCCTTGGCCTCGTCCTAAACCATGCCTACATGAAATTCCGCGCTAAACGGCCTTTGCCCGGACTGACCGTCCAGAAAAGGACCAAAGAAGAGTTTGATGTCTCCGAGCTTGAAGCGGCTGCGAACAGAATACCTGGAGATGAGGCTTACTAGACGGTTATGCGCTGCTTCTCTCGCCGGTCTGTTTTTTGTGGCCGTGTTACCCGTCTTGGGCGGCGAAATCTTTCTTCGTCCCAGTGACACAATTCAGCTAAAAATCAGCGGCGTGCCGGCCAATGATACGAAGGCGGTAACCGGCGAGTACATGATCGACGGGCAAGGCTACGTCGACATGCCTAACCTCGGGAGAATCAAGATCGCCGGATTGTCGATTAGTGCCGCTCAAACCGCCATTGAGGCCGGGTACCGCTCTCACGATATTTACACGAGACCGGCCATCACGATCGCCATGGGAACCCAGCATAGCTGGATAAATGTCGATGGTGAAGTAAAGAATCCGCAGCGAATCGCCTACAAACCTCAGCTGACCGTCATGGCCAGCATCAATGCCGCCGGCGGTTTCTCTGCCTCCGCGGATGAACACAAGGTCCGGCTCCTCCGCGCCGACGAAGTAATGGTCATCGATATAAAAAAGGTTCAGGCCGATCCTTCCCTCGATATTCCGGTCGAACCCGGCGACCGCATACAAGTCCCTAAGGATGCGCTTCCATTGGTCAACGGCAGGAGCTAATTAGGGAGCTAGGAGGAATCCCGGCAGCCGGACTCGTACTCGTTCTCGTCGTCGTCCTCGTCCTCGATTGGGGCGCCTAGTCTGCGAATTGATAAATCTAGTCTGCGGTATCACGAAGCCCCCTACGCGCTGGAGGGGAGCCGCTTCATAAGATGGCGGCTCTGTAGGTTGCTAGCGGGCGGCTCCCGGGCACGTCTCCAGGTGCGGCAGTTCTATCGCAGCCACACCTTGCCGCCCAGAATAGACGCGATGGATAAAACATGGCGCTGGGCAATTCCGGGAGCCGCCTGCTGCCAGCCGATAGAGCTGCCATCTTACAAAGCGGCTCCCCTCCAGCGCGTCGGGCTCCGCGATACCGCCACGTGAATCGATCAATTGTGTGCCTTTGCGCGAATCGAGAACGAGGACGACGACGAGGACGATTACGAATCCGCTGCCACAACTCTTACTAGCTCCTTGTCCTGCCAGCCCCCCCTCTAGCCATCGCTCACCAAGTCGCGATTCTTCGCCAGGTACGACAGCCCGGAAAAAAGGGTTAGGACCACAGCAATCGAAAGAACCACCGTGCCGATAGCAGAGGCCACATTCTCATCGGTAGGAGAGAGTCGAATCCAGGATGCTTCGCCGATGCTCTTTAAAAGAAGATAGTAAACCACCGTCACCATCTGCCATACGGTTTTGTGTTTCCCCAACCGTTCAGCGGGAAGCGTTCTACCCCGAGAGATGGCGATCAAGCGAAGACCGGTGATGAGGAATTCTCGACTTACGATGATAATAACCGCCCAGGCGGGCAGATCTCTCGACGCTACGAGACAGATAAAGGCCGATACAACCATGATCTTGTCGACCAACGGATCCATGAGTTGGCCAAAAACGGTAACCAAACGATACCGGCGAGCGATGTAACCGTCGGCATAGTCGGTGAAGCTGGCCAGGAGAAACAGAACCAGCGCAATCGTTTTGCTCCAGTGCCAGTCAACGCTGAGCAGCCAAACAAAAGGAACCACCAGAACAAGGCGCCAAAGAGTGAGCTGATTTGGCAGATTCATGCCGAGTGCGTTTGGGCCGGCATCGGATGTTTCCAGATGGGCACTCGCGCCTTGAGCAGCTCCACCAGATGCTGGCTGCCCGCGAAAGCGGCTCCCCGATGACGAGCGCTAACTCGGACGAAGAGCGAAGCCTCGCCCGCGGGTACAAAACCGATCCGATGATGGACGGTCACAGATCCAAGAGAGAACTTTTGGGCAACCTCCTCGGAGATTCGTCCGAGCTCTGCTTCGGCCATCTCGACGAAAGCCTCATATTCCAGGCCGGAAATAGTTGCATCGTTCTCGTTCTCGCGAACCACCCCAAAGAAATCCACGACGGCCCCGTGCTCGGTCGAAAAAACAGAGGGCAACGGCACCAAAGGCTCCCTGGTCACTTTGACGTCGCATACGTGCATAAGAACAATTTACGCCGCGAGTGGCCTGGTTTGCAAAGAAGAGGAGCTAGGAGCCAAAATCTAGGAGCTAGAAGGCGCACGGCAGCCTGTCGTCCTCGTCGTCGTCCTCGTCGTCGATTGGAGGGTGGTAGGCTCTGTTGCTTTTTTTTGACCGAGCAAGGCATCCAGACAGATCGAAAAATCCCAACCAATTCGCCGTATACATCACACTATCGGGCATTCCACACGCTCCAATCGACGACGAGGACAAGAACGACAGGCTGCCGCGCACCTTCCAGCTCCTGGCTGCCGGCCCCACTTGCACAACCAATCCGCGTGGCGTACTGCGAAAATGTTCCTGCTGTTTTCGCTCGCAGGGCACCCGTTCGAATAAACCAGATTTATTTTCGCGATATGACAAACACATCTGATATCGGTCTCGTTGGCCTTGCGGTAATGGGGGAAAACCTCGTCCTCAACATGGAAAGCAAAGGGTTTTCGGTCTCGGTCTACAATCGAACCACCGAGGTCACCGATAAATTCGCGGCAGGACGAGCCAAAGGAAAGCGCATCGTTGCCACCCATTCAGTCGAAGAATTCGTTAAGAGCCTGGCCCGACCCCGCAAGGTGATGATCATGGTGAAAGCCGGCGCGGCCGTCGATGCCGTCATCGATCAACTGCTGCCGTATTTAGAAAAAGGAGACGTCATTATCGATGGCGGTAACTCGCTCTATTCCGACACTCAGCGTCGAGACAAAGCGTTGACTGCTCAAGGCTTTCATTTTCTCGGCATGGGCGTCTCTGGCGGAGAGGAAGGCGCGCTCAAAGGGCCGTCGCTCATGCCCGGCGGGTCCAAGGACGCTTGGGAAATTGTGGCACCAATTTTTCAAAAAGTTGCCGCTCAAGTGGAGGGAGAGCCCTGCTGCCGTTACATGGGGCCAGACGGCGCAGGACATTACGTGAAGATGGTGCATAACGGTATCGAATACGGCGATATGCAGCTGATCTGTGAAGCCTACGCCATACTGCGCGATGTGCTTGGTCTCACAGCCCCGGAACTGCATGACATTTTCACAGAGTGGAACCGCGGCGATCTGGATAGCTTTTTGATCGAAATCACCGCGAATATCTTCAGCAAAAAAGATCCCGACACCGGCAAACCATTGGTCGACGTGATCTTGGACAAAGCTGGGCAGAAAGGTACCGGTCGTTGGACATTGCAGTCCGCGATTGAACAAGCAGTGGTGGTTTCCACTATCAATGCGGCGGTCGAAGCTCGCGTCCTGTCAGCCATGAAAGAGCAACGGGTAAGAGCATCCAAACAATTGCCCACCCCGGCGAAATTCAACTACACCGGTGATCGCCAGACTCTGGTCGACGCCGTTCGCGATGCGCTTTACGCGTCAAAAATCATCTCCTACGCCCAAGGCTTCTCGCTATTCGAGGCAGCCAGCAAACAGTTCAATTGGAACCTCCATTACGGAGATATTGCCACGATCTGGCGGGGAGGATGTATTATCCGAGCCAAGTTCCTAAACCGGATAAAGGAAGCGTTCGATCGGGAACCCAATCTGGAGAATCTGATGTTGGATCCGTTCTTCAAAGGCGTCCTGGCAAACACTCAAACGAATTGGCGCACGGCGGTTTCGTTAGCGATCCAAGCCGGCGTTGCTGTCCCTGCCTTTAGTGCCTCGCTGGCCTACTTCGACAGCTACCGTTCAGAGCGCTTGCCGGCCAATCTGTTACAAGCGCAACGGGATTATTTCGGAGCACATACCTACGAGCGCGTCGATAAACCCGGCGTATTCCACACGGAATGGCTGAAGATCTAAAACGGAATAGCCGCAAAAGAGCGCAAAGAACGCAAAAAAAAGCTGTAAACAGAAAACCGGGAACCATCGAATTCACCTACCGCGGCGGGTTCAAGATCATAGCCCAGGGCCGAAAGCTTTCGGCCAATGCGCAATACTCCAGTACTCCAAAACTCCATCACTCCGCTCGCCAGAATTCGAGGACGAGGACGAGAACGAAGCGCCTCACAAGTGGCGCCAAAACGTGGTCAACGCATGCAACTAATCGACGGAAAAGCAATCGCTGAAAAAATTAACGAAGAGACGAAGCGAAAAGCCGAGGACCTAAAACGCCACGGAGTCATCCCCGGCCTAGCCGTTGTATTGGTTGGAACTGATCCGGCGTCCGTTTCTTACGTGCGCAGCAAAGACCGGGTCTCGCAAGACTTGGGGTTCCACTCCAAGAAAATCGAACTCCCCGAACAAACCAGCGAGGCGGACCTGCTCCGAATCGTGAAAGAGTTAAACGCCGATTCACAGATCCACGGGATCCTGGTGCAATCGCCTCTTCCGAAGCAAATCGACGAATCAAAGATCACGCTAGCGCTCGATCCGGCAAAAGATGTGGACGGTTTCCATCCCATCAATGTTGGCAAACTTGCCATGGGTGACCCTTCCGGGATCGCGCCTTGCACTCCCTTAGGTTGCCAAAGATTGCTCCTCGAGATCGGGGCGACCATTGCCGGCAGCCGCATCGTGATCCTTGGTAGAAGCATGTTAGTGGGAAAACCGCTCGCCTTTTTGCTGATGGCCAAAGGACCAGGAGGCGACGCGACCGTTACCGTCGTACACTCCCGCAGCCGCGATGTCGTGGAAATCTGCTCGTCCGCCGAGATTCTCATAGCGGCTATGGGGCAACCTGGTTTTGTAAAGAAAGATCACGTACGCGAAGGCGCTATCGTTCTCGATGTAGGTACAACTCGCGTTGAAGATCCCAGCCGAAAAAAAGGCTTTCGGCTGGCCGGAGATGTCGACTTCGACGAGGTCGCCCCAAAGACCCGTGCCGTTACACCCGTTCCCGGCGGCGTCGGCCCGATGACAATCGCTATGCTGATGCAGAATACGCTGAAGGCGTGTCAGCAGCAGACGGGGCTCTTCGTCTGAAAAAGAAAGGAGTTCAAGGAGTTGCAGGAGTTCAGAAGGGGACTCATCGCGATGCCCTGAGCCAAAACGCCGATCCGCATTCAGTACTTTTTACCTGAACTCCTTGAACTCCTGAACTCCTGAACTCCTTTTCCACATGCATAGTTTCCACTACCGCGACCAAAAGCTTTTCTGCGAGGACGCAGACTTGGCCCAGATCGCTGAGGCATACGGCACTCCCCTTTACGTTTACAGCCAGCATACGGTGCTGGACCATTTCCAGCGCCTTAACGCCGCCCTCAAAGGTCTTGATCACGAGATTTGCTATGCAGTAAAGGCCAACTCCAATCTCTCGATACTACGTCTGTTGGCTGAAGCCGGCGCGGGATTTGATATCGTTTCCGGAGGCGAGCTTTACAAAGTTTTGACCAGTGGCGGGTCAGCTTCTAGATGCACTTTTGCCGGCGTAGGTAAAACGCGGGAGGAGATCGCCTACGCTCTGCATAACGAAGTGCAAAGCTTCAATGTCGAATCTGAGGAAGAGCTTCTCACGATTCAGGAAATAGCTAAATCCCTGGACAAGATCGCTCCTATCGCCCTCCGGGTGAACCCGGATGTCGATGCCGCCACCCACAAATACATTTCGACCGGGAAAAGCCAGAACAAGTTCGGGATCGGTCTGGATCGAATCGAAGCCGTCTACCAAGTAGCTGCCGGGTTATCGCACGTAAAAATCGTTGGTATCCAAACCCACATTGGTTCTCAGATTCGCGAAAGCAAGCCGTTCGTGGAAGCGCTGCAGAAGCTGGTTCCGCTGGTTAAACGGCTCCGCGAACGCTATGGCATAGAATTCTTCAGTATTGGTGGAGGGATCGGGATCGTTTATCAAGACTCACTCGAGAGTGGTCGAGAGGAATGGTGGTCAGATGAGACCACCAAACAGGGAATGACCATCGAAGAGTACGTGACCGCCATAAAACCGCTACTCGAAGACATTGGCCTCCGTGTGTTGCTCGAACCTGGTCGCTTTTTGGTCGGTAACGCGGGGATTCTGCTTTGCCGGGTGCTGTATTTGAAGGAAACCCCAGCCAAACGTTTCGTGATCGTCGATGCCGGGATGAACGACCTTATCCGCCCAGCTCTTTACGATGGTTACCACGAGATCATCCCCGCCCAGCGCAACGCTAAATTGGACCCAATCGTTGCAGATGTTGTCGGCCCAGTCTGCGAGAGCGGAGATTTCTTTGCTCTGGATCGTAAGATCTCCGGATGCCGATCCGGCGATCTGCTCGCCGTGATGAGTGCTGGCGCCTACGGGTTCTCGATGGCGTCGAATTACAATTCGCGCCCTTTCCCGGCCGAGGTCCTGGTCGACGGCAACAATTTTCATTTGGTCCGCCGGCGCCAGAACTACGCGGACCTCGTCGAGTTCGAACTCGGCGTTGATGAAGATTAGTGGCGGAGCCCAACGCCGGTTGATGGACGCTCAGAGGGACGCCCAACGCCGGTTGGTGGCCCAACGCCGGGAGGGGAGCCGCTTTATCGGTCAGCAGCTCTGTCGGTATCTAGCAGGCGGCTCCCGGGAACTAGCCCTGAATTGGAATCACCCATGCCGTTCCGAATTTGCGTTGCTCAACCTGGAGAACCTTCTGAGACGCTGGGTCTCCGATAAACCAGGGACCGCTTCCGGGAGCCGCCTGTCTACCCCGAAGGCTTTCGGTGGCTGCCAGCCGACAGACCTGCCAGCCTACAAAGCGGCTCCCCTCCAGGACATGGGCGCGGACAACAGGCGACTCCAAGCCCTGCCTTTTCCCACTTCCGATCTAGGCCGTCCCAAAACTGAAACCCGCGCTTCCCTGCAACCGCCTTTACAAAGAACCCCGTTCTCCGATTGATGCCTCCCTTTGACCAGCGTCCACGCCCCAGAAGCCGTTCGTCACAGCCTGACCTATTTGGCATCACCCCTGCTAAATGGATCATCGAGAGTAAAAACACTCTCAGTTACCAACTAACCAAACCACACAAATAAAATGAAAAGACTCTTCTTAACCATCGCCCTAGCCGTCGGCGGCCTCGGCAGTTTAGCATCTTCAGCCCAAGCTTGGTGCCATCCTTATAACCATGGCGGATACCATTACGGGTACCACTGCGGCTACCACGGTGGCTACAACTGCGGTTACAACGGCTATTGGTATTGGAATCACGGTTGCCGTTTCTGGCGCGTCGTCGTCGTGCCGGGCCCTGGGTTCTGCCCCTAACGGAGTTATCAGTTTGCCGTTCACGGTTCACAGTTCCCGGTTCGGCCACTGTTAACGTCTCCTAAACCAGTTCTTCTGGTACTCGCCTGCACAAGTTAAACTAGCCGTCGCGGCCCCGACGGCCTGGCGTAAACGGCGAACGGCGAACCGCGAACTGTTGAACGGTGAACCCGCTAGTGGCTAACCACTAGCCAGTCACCGGTAACCGTTCCGGCAAATAATTCAGATTCGGACCTAACCAGCGCTCCAGTTCTTCCAACGGCATGCCTTTCCGAACCTGATAATCGAGCACTTGATCCCGATCGATTTTGCCAACGCCAAAGTATTTGGCTTCCGGATGCGAAAAATAGAGACCGCTCACTGAAGCGCCGGGCCACATGGCAAAACTCTCGGTCAGTTGGATACCGGCAGCTTTTTCAGCCTGTAAGAGCTCAAACAAAATCGCCTTCTCGGTATGGTCCGGGCAGGCAGGATAACCGGCCGCCGGTCTGATACCTCGATATTTTTCGTGAATCAGGTCGTCCGTGGTTAATTGCTCACTTAGCCCGTAGCCCCATTCGCACCGAACCTGTTTATGCAAATATTCGGCGAACGCCTCCGCTAATCGATCGGCCAACGCTTTGGTCATGATGGCGTTGTAATCGTCATGATCTTCTTCGAATTGTCGCGCCAATTCATCGGCATGGTGACCCGTAGTTACCGCAAAGGCGCCTAGATAATCTGGTCTCCCTTTCGGGGCAATATAGTCGGCCAGGCAGTGGTTAAATTGGCCGCTGGGCTTTTGCATCTGCTGGCGTAGCTGATGAAACGTCGCCACTAATTCGGAGCGCGTTTCATCTGGGTAAAGCTCAATATCATCGCCCTTACTGTTCGCCGGCCAGAAACCATAGACGCCTTTCGCCACTAACAACCGGCTATTCACAATATCCTGAAGCAGTTTTTGGGCGTCTTCATAAAGCTGGCGGGCTTGTTCGCCGACCTCCGGATCATCGAAAATCTTCGGGTAACGGCCCCGAAGTTCCCAGGTATGGAAAAAGGGAGACCAATCAATGTAGGGAACTAATTCATCCAACGGTTGGTTAGCGATCGCCCGAACGCCCAAGAAACTGGGTCGGTCGATGGGCGTCTTCTCCCATTCGAGAACCGGTTTACGTCTGCGCGCTTCTTCGATCGTCAGCAATTGTTTTTCCGCCGTCCGCCGGTGAAATTCATCGCGCAGATGTTCCTGTTCTTGCTGGTTTTTATTAACGAACTCCTTGCGCAAATCCTGGCTAATTAATGAACGAACCACATTCACGGCCCGCGAAGCATCCAAAACATGGATAGTCGGACCGCTGTAGTGCGGCGCTATTTTTACCGCGGTATGCGCCTTGCTGGTGGTAGCCCCACCAATCAACAACGGCATCGAGTAGCCCAGGCGTTTCATCTCCTGAGCCACATGCGCCATCTCATCCAACGACGGCGTGATCAGCCCACTCAATCCAATGATATCCGCCTGCTCAGCCAGGGCCGCTTCAAAGATCTTTTCCGCCGGCACCATGACCCCAAGGTCTTTAACCTCGAAGTTATTACAGGCTAACACAACGCCGACAATATTTTTGCCGATGTCGTGCACGTCGCCTTTTACCGTCGCTATCACGACTTTGCCCTGTGAACGTTTAGTCAGTGAGTTGGCCCGTTCCGCTTCCATATAGGGCAGCAAATAGGCGACCGACTTTTTCATCACCCGGGCGCTTTTCACGACTTGCGGCAAAAACATTTTGCCCGCTCCAAACAAGTCGCCCACCACGCTCATTCCGCTCATCAGAGGCCCCTCAATGACCGAGAGAGGTCTCCCATATTTTTTAAGCGCTTCCGCGGTATCCGCATCGATGTATTCGACGATCCCTTTGATCAGCGCGTGAGACAGCCGTTCCTCGACTGAGCCCGATCGCCACGCTTCATCTTTGATCTGGGCTTTTCCGCTGCTCTTGACTCGTTCCGCGTATTCGACCAGCCGTTCGGTGGCGTCTTTCCGGCGGTTCAGCAGTACGTCTTCCACTAATTCCAATAACTCTGCCGGAATCTGCTCGTAGACCGCCAACTGACCGGCGTTAACGATCCCCATATCTAAGCCGGCCCCGATCGCGTGATACAAAAAGGCCGCGTGGATCGCTTCCCGAACCATGTTGTTGCCTCGGAACGAGAACGAGATGTTACTGACGCCGCCGCTCACCCGGCAATGCGGTAAATGTTGTTTGATCCATTTCGTCGCTTCGATGAAGGCGATGGCGTATTCGGCATGTTCCTCGATGCCGGTGCCCACGGTCAGAACGTTCGGATCAAAAATGATGTCTTGCGGCGGGAATCCGACCTCTTCCGTCAGAATCCGATAGGCCCGCGCACAAATCTCGATCTTACGCGCGAAACCATCCGCTTGTCCCGATTCATCGAACGCCATGACCACCACCGCGGCGCCATACCGCCGGACCAGTTGGGCCTGGTTCCGAAACTTTTCTTCTCCTTCTTTAAGGCTTATCGAATTGACGATGCCTTTTCCTTGGATCGACTGAAGACCAACTTCCAGGACCGTCCATTTTGAGCTGTCGACCATTATCGGGACGCGAGAGATATCCGGTTCCGCCGCGACCAAGTTCAAAAACTTCCTCATCGACGCTTCCGAATCAATCATCCCTTCATCCATGTTGATGTCGATAACGTTGGCCCCGCCCTCGACCTGCTGTCGGGCAACCGCCAACGCTCCTTCAAAATCGCCGTTAAGAATCAACTTCGAGAACTTGGGTGAACCAGTGATGTTGGTACGCTCCCCGATCATGGTGAAACCGATACCGAATGTGTAGGGCTCCAGACCGCTCAGTTGGGTCTTAACCTCCAGTTTGGGCAGTGGCCGCGGCGCTAAATCGGCTACTGCTTTCGCCAGCATTTGGATATGAGCGGGCGTGGTACCGCAGCAACCGCCGACGATGTTCAGCCAACCGAGTTCGGCCCATTCTCGCAATTGGGGCGCCAATGACTCGGGAGTTTCTGGAAATCCCGTCGGTGACAACGGATCCGGTAATCCCGCGTTCGGATAGCAAGAAACATAGATCGGCGCGATGCGAGCCAGTTCTTCGATGTAAGGACGAAGTTCTTTCGGACCCAGCGCACAGTTCAAGCCGACGCTGAGTAGCGGCGCATGCGAGATTGAAATCCAAAAAGCTTCTGTCGTCTGTCCGGTCAAAGTCCGGCCGCTTGCATCGGTGATCGTACCGGAAGCCATCACCGGCACTCTGAACCCGAGCTCAATGAAGAGCTCTTCGATCGCAAACAAGGCAGCCTTCAGATTCAGAGTATCGAAAGTGGTTTCTACCAGGAGAAGGTCCGCGCCTCCCTCCAGCAATGATCTAGCCTGCTCTTGGTACGCGTTCTTAACTTGGTCCCAAGTCACTTCACGTTTGCCCGGGTCGTTTACATCCCGTGAGATCGATAAGGTACGATTCAATGGCCCGATAGAACCGGCCACGTATCGGCGCTGACTCGGGTCCTTCTCCATCACCTCGCGAACTGCGTCTTTGGCCAGTTGGGCTGCGACTCGGTTGATCTCGGGCACAAAACGCTCGAGCTCGAAATCCGCCTGCGCGATCACGGTGGCATTGAAAGTATTGGTCTCGATGATATCAGCCCCTGCTTCCAAATATTCGAGATGAATCTGCCGAATGATCTCAGGCCGAGTCAGACAGAGAACGTCGTTGTTATTCTTCAGCGAGACTGGATGCTCCCGGAGAAGATCACCCCGATAATCTTCTTCTTGAAGTTTAAAGCGCTGGATCATGGTCCCCATCGCGCCATCGAGGATCACAATCTTTTTAGCGAGCAGATCAACGATATCGAACGCATCTGAATGGCGAAGGTTATCCGGCATAATGTTACGAAAAATCTCTAACACTAGGTAGACAGCTGCGCAACCTGATAGATTCACTCATCATGATGGGTTGATGGGTCACAGTGCGCCACTGCGCCCTCAGTCCGTTCATGTCCTACCGGTGTGCACGAAGCGACTCGAATCGTCGTCGTCCTCGTCCTCGATTTTGGGCTGGCTGCCGAGGGGTTTGTGCCACAGAGGTTCGGATCGCGGTAGGTCCAGTGAGAATCAGGGACCATGGAGAACCTGGTCGAGGACGAGGACGATTACGATGAGGAACCCCTCACCGTCCCAGGAGCCAAACATCCATCCCCACCGCCAAAATGAAAATCAGGCTCACAAACGCGTTGCTTTGAAAAAACGCCCGATTAATCCCCGCCAGATCAAGGCTGGCCGCCGCTCTGTGCTCGTAAAACAAGGCGCCTCCCACCCCCAGCAACGACAGATAATAGATCCAACCGAGATTAGCCACCAATCCGAACACCACCAGGCAAACGAACAAAATCCCATGCATGACCTGGGCCAAACGTAGACTCGCCGGTACACCATACCTGACCACCATTGAGCGCAGCCCCTGTTTCTGATCGAACTCATAGTCTTGAGTCGCATAAATCAGATCGAAGCCGCCCACCCAAAAGATCACACCAAACGCCAAGACGACCGGCGGCCACGCAAATTGACCGCGAACCGCTAACCAAGCGCCCACCGGAGCGATTGCTAACGAAAGCCCTAAGAAAAACTGGGTGTACGAGGTAAATCGTTTCGTGAACGAATAAAAGAAGATCACCACCAGAGCGACCGGTGATAGAAGAAAACAGATCGGATTGATGAAGGAACAGACGACGAGAAAGGCGAGGCTGGAGAATCCAACCAGCCCATAAGCCGTGGGTTTCGACACCAGCTTATGCCGTCCAGCAGTACGGGGATTGAGCTTGTCCATTTCCCAGTCAGCGATGCGGTTGAAAGCCATCGCCGCCGTCCGGGCAAAAACCATAGCCAAAAGGATCAAGCCAACCGTCATCGCGCTCGGCAACCCTTTGGCAGCCACCAACATCGACCCCGCGGCGAAAGGCAAGGCGAAGATCGTGTGAGAGAAACGGATGAACTGGAGAATGCGTTGGAGCACAGTTTGGAATAGCAAATAGCAGATGGATAGCAAATAAAGGGCTACACAACTTCAGACCGCTAGCTCGGCCGTGCGTACAATCTGATCGGCGCTAGGACCAGATGCTCGGTGATGGATGACGGGTGGTCGCGGAGCGACGCCCCTAGGTAACGGTTCACCAATCACCAATCACCTTTCACCTTCTCTCCCCTCCCCCCGGCTTGAACACCCCATAAATCAACCGCGCTCCTCGTGCGTACGTCAGGTACGCCCACATCCATTGAAAAAGGACCGCGATCCGATTGCGGAATCCGATCAGAAAAATCAAATGGATGAACAGCCAGGCAAGCCAGGCAAAGAACCCGCCAAAACCGATCACCTTCAAGTCCGCCACCGCTCGGTTACGGCCGATCGTCGCCATATTGCCCTTGTCATTGTATCGGAACCGAGTCATGGCTCTGCCCTCACTAGCCGCGAGGATATTTTTCGCGGCATGGCTTCCCATCTGCATCGCCACCGGGCAGACTCCCGGTAACGACTGCCCGGTCTGATGAGTGAACAAGGCCATATCGCCGATAGCGAATACCTCGGGATGCCCGGCAATAGTCAGGTCCTCATTGACCGTAACCCGCCCAGCGCGATCTAACTCAGCCCCTAAGCTCTTCGCTAAAGGCGAAGCCGCGTTGCCAGCAGCCCAGACAATAGTACGCGTAGGAATCAGTTCATCACCAGCATGGACACCGTCCGGACCAACATCCTTCACCATTACCCCGGTCCGTACTTCCACCAGCAGTTGCTCCAATTGTTTGCGGGCTGACTCAGAGAGTTTTGCTTCGAAAGCCGGTAAAATTCGCGGAGCAGCATCCACCAGTATGACCCGAGCATCTCGCGGGTTAATGTGATGAAAATCGTCCACCAAACTGTGATGAGCCAGCTCCGCGATCGCACCTGCCATTTCCACGCCGGTGGGTCCTCCTCCCACCACCACGAAGGTCAATGCCTTCTTCCGTTCATCCGGGTCATTGGCGATTTCCGCAAATTCGAACGCCTTAAGAATGCGGCGCCTCAGTTCCAAGGCGTCTTCCAGGCTTTTTAGCCCAGGTGCAAATTGTTCCCATTCATCATGCCCAAAATATGAATGCCGGGCGCCAGCCGCTACGATCAGATAATCGTAAGGAATCTCCTGGTTGCCCGTGATCACCAGTTTTTGCGCGACATCGACGCGGTCGACACCCTCCATTAGGATCTCGATATTCTTTGCCTCGTTCAAGATGTGACGGATCGGCTGGGCAATATCGCCCGGTGAAAGCCCAGCCGTGGCCACCTGGTAAAGCAATGGCTGGAACAAATGATGATTGGTGCGGTCCAAAAGAGTCACCGAGACCGGTTGGTGCATCAATTCCTTGGCTGCATAAAGTCCACCAAAACCGCCACCGATAATGACAATTCGCGGTGTTTTCTTGCGTTCAAGAGGCTCAGCATTCATAGAAAAATAACTAAACTGAGAAATTAATTCGCGATTTCGAACCGGTAGGTTGTGCCGGTTTGCCTAAAATCGGTGTAGGAGTCGTGATCGCGAATTAATTTCTACGGCTTGTGAAAAATTTCACAAATAATCGCTTGCGGCTCCGTTTTGGTGATCCTTAACTATTGATGGCTGGACCTCCGCCTGTCGACTAGGCGAGGTGATCTTTGAACCCCTATGGCTACCCCATATACAATCGAAACTCCGGACACCTTGGCTCGCACAGCCAAATCGGTGGAAACGATCAATGATTCTGAGCTCCTCGGCGAGAAGCTCGTTATTAATATGGGCCCCTCCCATCCGGCAACCCATGGGGTCCTAAGGATCATTCTTGAGCTCGACGGCGAAATCATCACCAAGGCCATACCTGACATCGGTTACCTGCATCGCGGAGACGAAAAGATCGCCGAGAACATGCAGTTCAATCAGTTCGTCCCGTACACCGACCGATTAGACTATCTGGCACCGCTGGCGAACAACGTCGCCTACGCGTTGGCTGTGGAGAAGTTAATGGGCTGGGAACTTCCGCCCCGCGGGAAAGCGATTCGGGTCATCTGTTGCGAAGTGGCGCGGATCTCCTCTCATCTGCTAGGGCTTGGCGCCTTTGCCATGGATGTCGGCGCCACCACCGTCTTTCTCTATACCTTCACTGAACGAGAGAAGCTGTATAACCTGATTGAGCTCCTGACCGGCGCCAGATTTACTACTTCTTATACGCGAATCGGTGGACAGATCCGAGACCTGCCCGATGGCTTTATCCCGAGTTTGACCAAATTTCTCGATGAATTCATTCCCCAACTCGACGAACTCGACCGGTTATTAACGCGCAACCGGATCTGGGTTGACCGAACTAAAGGCCTCGGGGTTATCACGAAGGAAGACGCGATCAGTTTCGCCATAACCGGACCAAATCTCCGGGGTTCAGGCATAGATTACGACGTCCGCAAGGCGCGAAATTATTTGGATTACAATCTTTACGACTTCGATATTCCTCTCGGCACCGTCGGCGACGCGTATGACCGTTACCTGGTGCGGATAGAAGAAATGCGGCAGAGCGTGAAGATCTTACGCCAGGTAATTCAGAAACTGCCGGAGGGACCGATTGCCGTCCACGACCCGAAAAACGTCCCGCCGCCCAAGCCAGAAGTACTGATGAAGATGGAAGAATTGATCCATCATTTCATCATTCATACCGAAGGAATTGACGCGCCGGTCGGTGAGGTATACTTCGGCGCAGAGAATCCGAAAGGCGAGTTGGGCTTTTATATCAACAGCAAAGGAGGAGGTGTTCCTTACCGGCTGAAAATCAGAGCCCCTTCCTTTGTGAGCCTTAGCATCCTGCCGAAGATCTTACCCGGTCATATGATGTCCGACGTGGTAGCCATCTTAGGCAGTCTTGATTTTGTGATGGGCGAATGTGATCGCTAGGCATATGCGAACCGCGTGCCTCATCGTCGGGTTATGCGCGGTGCTAATGCTCGGAGGTTGCAAGCGAGAAATTGCGAATCGCAATCTGCAGCAGGTAAAGAGGAACATGAGTCCGAAGGAAGTTGAGACGATCCTCGGGCAACCGGACTCGACCGATCGGAAAGACGATGATGGAGATGGTGAAAAAAGGTATGCAGGATTGATCACTTACTACTATGTGCAGGATGGACAGAAAGTAGCTCTTCAGTTTTTTAACGGTCATCTCGTTCGTGAACCTGACCTTTTGAAAGAACACTAGGCATGGAAATTCCGCAGGAGTTAGCAGATCACATCGATGAAGTGATCACTCATTACCCGGTCTCAAAACGAAGCGCTGCGCTTCCTTTGCTCCATCTCTTACAAGAACACTTCGGCTATTTAAGCGACGAAGCGATCACCTGGGTAGCAGCGAAGCTTGAGCTAGAGCCAATCAACATTCTCGAGTTAGTGACCTTCTACCCCATGTTCCGGCAGAGCCCGGCCGGGAAACATCATATCCGGGTTTGCCGGACCTTATCCTGCGCGATGGGGGGCGGTTACTCTTTGCTCGATACTTTTTGTAAGCACGCCAACATCGAAAAACCTGGTGGCGGGCACCACGCCCATCTGCTCAAGAGTTCGGACGGGAAATACAGTATCGAATTTGTGGAATGCCTGGCCAGCTGCGGAACGGCGCCGGTCTGCATGATAAACGACGACTTTTACGAGGCCGTATCCGAGGAAAGCGTTCCTGAACTACTTAAGAAATATCAGTGATATGCCAGCTATCGTTCGCACTCCCCATCCTCGCGAAAGACGAATAGTCTTCAAAAACATCGATCGTGAAGGTTGGACAACGGACATCGACTGCTACCTCAAGGATGGCGGCTATGAAGAGCTGAAAAAGGCTCTCAAAATGAAGCCGGAGGAGATTGTTAGCGAGGTCAAAGCCTCGGGGCTTCGCGGACGAGGCGGCGCCGGGTTCCCTTGCGGGGCAAAATGGGGATTTATTCGCCCGGGCGAAACCAAGCCGATCTATCTTATCTGTAACGCAGACGAATCTGAACCGGGTACGTTCAAGGACCGGTACATTATTCACCAGGATCCTCACCAACTCCTGGAAGGGATGATTATCTCCTGTTACGCGGTCAACGCTCGCCTGGCGTACATTTATATCCGGGGCGAATTTCCGTTAGGCGCAAAAATCCTTGAACGCGCCATTGAAGAAGCGAAGACTCACGGTTTTCTTGGCAAAAATATCGGCGGTACCGGCTTCGATCTCGAGATTTACGTTCATCGTGGAGCCGGCGCCTATATCTGCGGCGAAGAAACCGGGTTGATCGAATCGCTGGAAGGAAAACGGCCCTATCCTCGGATCAAGCCGCCTTACTTCCCGGCTGCGCTCGGCCTTTACCTGAGTCCGACCATCGTCAACAACGTCGAGACCTTATGCGACGTTAAGCATATCGTGAAGATGGGAGGCGCCGAATACGCAAAAATCGGACGCCCAAACAATACCGGCACCCGGTTACTCTGTGTGAGCGGTGATGTGCAGAGGCCTGGTTACTTCGAGCTCGAAGTCGGCGGAGTTACCATGGGGGAGTTGATCTACGACATTTGCGGCGGACTTCGCCCGGGTCGCAAACTGAAAGCGATCATCCCGGGGGGCAGTTCAGCCAAAGTGTTGCGCGCCGACGAGCGGTACAAGATCAAGACGAAACAGCCGGACGGGACGACCAAAGACGAAGAGATCGGGATCGAAGATATCCTCATGGATTTCGATAATTTGGCGGCAGTTGGCTCCATGGCGGGATCCGGAGGAGTCATTGTGATGGATGATTCCCGCGACATGGTCTGGGCGCTGAACAACATCAACGAGTTTTACGCCCATGAGAGTTGCGGTCAGTGTACCCCGTGCCGGGAAGGCTCGCTTTGGATGAACAAAATAACCACTCGCCTGCTCGATGGAGGCGGGTTCGCCGACGACGCGGACACGCTGAAGTCTGTTGCTGACAATATAGCCGGGCGAACCATTTGTGCCTTTGGCGAAGCCTGCGCTTGGCCAACTCAAAGCTTTATCGCCAAATTCCGCGAGGATTTTCTGGCGTATGCCTCCAAGAATGGCGAGAAGCAGGTTTAACGTGTGAGCAGAATCTTTATAGGGCTATGAGCGAACCAATACCACTTCTCAACGTACAAATAGACGGCGTCTGGCACCAGTTCCCTAAAGGAACTCGAGTCATCGAAGCTTGTGCCCAGGCGGGTAAATTTGTTCCCAGGTATTGTTACCACCCAAAACTGAGCTCCCCTGGCAACTGCCGCATGTGTCTTATCGAGATGGGCATGCCGAGGATGGGCCCGGACCGCAAACCTGAGCTCGGCCCGGACGGTAAGCCGGTTATCAATTGGATCCCACGCCCGCAGATTTCCTGCGCTCAAGACATCGCGGAAGGCATGGGGGTAAAAACCGACTCGCCGATGGTAAAAGAATGCCGGCACGGCGTGATGGAATTTCTCTTAATTAACCATCCTCTGGACTGCCCAATCTGTGATCAAGCCGGAGAATGCGAGCTACAGGAATTCAGCGTTCAATACGGAACCGGCGGCTCGCGTTTTCGGGAGGAGAAAGTTAAGAAACCCAAGCACGTCGAACTCGGCCCCAGGGTGACCTTGGATGATGAACGCTGCATCCTTTGTTCCCGATGCATTCGCTTCATGAAAGAGGTCGCTAAGGACGATGTTCTGGGTTTCGCCAGCCGAGGTAGCCACTCTTATTTGACGGCTCACCCCGGCCGCCTCCTCGACAGCAATTACTCTCTTAACACCGTCGACATTTGTCCGGTCGGCGCGCTAACCAGCAGCGATTTCCGGTTCAAGATGCGGGTCTGGTTTCTGAAGGAGACAAAAAGCATCTGCACCAGCTGCGCTACCGGATGCAACACGCTGATTGGCAGCCGGCAAAACGTGGTTTATCGCCAGACCCCGCGCGAGAACGACCACGTTAATTCGGCTTGGATGTGCGATTACGGCCGTCTGAATTTTCATTTCGTCAATTCAACTGATCGCCTCACCGACCCGCAGATCCGGCACCTCTCAACGCTGGAAACCGCTAGTTGGGCAGCCGCCATCGCGCGAGTCGGTGAAGATCTCAAGAGGTTTCAGCCCACCGAGATCGCCGTTATCGCTTCCGGCCGGATGACCAACGAAGAGCTCTGGCTGGCCAAGAAGCTGGTCGATTCGGTGAAGACCCCGAATTACGACATCGTGCCCAGAAGCGGTCCCGCAGACGACATCCTATTGAACGCCAACCGCAACCCGAATACGATCGGCAGCCAACTCCTGGGGCTCTGCTCGGATGAACCTGGAGCTAAGCTCCAGCAAATCATCGACGGAGTAAGTCGCGGACACATTAAAGCCGTCGTCGCTCTCCAAGAAGATCTAACCGCAGCTGGCTTCCCAGCGAAAGATCTCGAACGCCTGGAAGCGCTCATCGTAATGGACGTTTTGCCGAATGAAACCACCAAACGCGCAACCACGGTTTTGCCGTCCGCTTCATTCGCCGAAAAGCGAGGATCGATGATCAATGTCAAAGGCCGGTTGCAACGATTAAACCGAGCCGTCCAGTCACCTGGCCATGCCCGGGAAGATTGGGAGACTTTACGGGATGTAGTCCAACAATTGACGGGCGCGAACGGCGTTTACCTCATCGAAGATGTTTTTAAACAGATTGCCGAAAACGTGCCCCAACTTCAGGCACTAAGTTTGAGCAAGATTGGTGACCTAGGCGTACAACTCGAGGGGGTAGTTCCGGCCGCACCGGTGACAGCGTCCGCCTAATATTATGTCGGATATATTATTTGGGCTGCTAATGGCTTTGATTAAAGCCGTGGGACTGGTCTTCGTGATCATTCTCCCGATGGTGTCCTATACCGTTTACGCTGAACGCCGGGTCAGCGCGATGATCCAGGACCGCTTAGGGCCGAATCGGGTAGGTCCGTTTGGTCTGTTCCAGCCGGTGGCGGATGCCGTGAAGCTGTTGCTTAAGGAGGATTTTACTCCCAAAAGCGTTAATACGTTCTACTACTGGCTCGCACCCGCTTGCGCCATGGCGCCGTCGTTAATGGCGTTAGCCGTGGTTCCGTTCGGCAGTAGTTGGTTTGGCCAGCCAATGGTCGTGGCCAATGTCGATATCGGTGTTCTCTGGGTGTTCGCGGTCTCTTCCCTGGGCGTCTATGGCATCGTTCTCGCCGGCTGGTCTTCGAATTCGAAATATCCCTTCCTGGGCGGAATTCGGTCTAGCTCCCAGATGATTTCGTACGAGCTTTCGCTCGGCCTGTCGGTTATCCCCATTTTCTTGATCTGCGGCACGTTGAACTTGCCGGAAATCGTCAAGTATCAGATCGAGAATGGCTGGCTCATCTCGCCTATCTGGCTAAAAGGTATCTCGTTTACCGGGATTAATTTCTCTCTACTGGCCAGCTCCATCTTCAGCGTCAACGCTCTCGTCAAGCTCCTGCTTTGGGTTCCGCTGTTTATCTCCTTCATTGTTTTCATGGTTTCGATGTTCGCGGAGACCAACCGGCTACCCTTTGATTTGCCGGAGTCGGAGACCGAGTTGGTCGGCGGTTACCACACCGAATACTCATCGATGAAGTTTGCCCTTTTCTTCCTCGGTGAATATGCAGCAATGATTACCGGGAGCGCCGTGATTGTTACCCTGTTTTTTGGCGCCTGGCACATCCCGTTCTTACCAACTGATCCCGAGAAACTGCCGCTGTTCTGGGGCATCCTGCTGGGTCTTCTCCACATCGCAGCCTTTTTCATTAAGGTCGCGATATTGCTATTTTTCTTCATTTGGGTTCGCTGGACCCTTCCGCGATTTCGTTATGATCAACTGATGCGGCTTGGTTGGTATTTCTTCTTCGAAATCGCTTTAGCTAATATTTTGTTGGTCGCATTGATTCTGGCATTCGCACCTAGATAAACGCGCTGCTTATGGCTTACACTGTTGCCCGCCCTAAATTAAGTTTTGGTGAAAAGCTCTATCTGCCGGCCGTTTTGGCCGGATTGAGGATCACCATCAAGCACCTTTTCAAAGTTCTGACCGGAAAGACCAAGGTTACGATGCAGTATCCGGAAGAACGCTGGGATACGCATTTACCGGAACATTATCGCGGCGCTCCCACTTTGGTTACAGACGAGCACGGACGCGAGCGTTGCGTCGCGTGTCAGCTCTGCGAGTTTATCTGTCCACCGCGCGCGATCACCATCAAACCGGGCGAGATCCCGGAAGGCGACCGCTGGCGCAAGGTCGAGAAGTTCCCGCAAGAATTTGAGATCGATATGATCCGCTGTATTTATTGCGGCCTCTGTGAAGAAGTCTGTCCGGAACAAGCGATTTTCTTGCGTAAAGACTATGCCATTACCGGGCTAACCCGCGCAGAGATGGTGCATGACAAACAGCGTCTCTACGAACTCGGCGGGGTAATGACCGGCTTAGTCTTTAAGTGGAACGAAAAAAAGTAGACCGATGCCCGCCGCACTCTTTTGGACGTTTGCTTCATTCATGCTGTTTTTCGGCGTGATGGTGATAATTCACCGTAGCCCGGTCTCCAGCGCCCTGAGTTTGGTCGTCTGCTTTCTCGGACTGGCCGCTCTCTACATTTCCCTGGACGCGTTTTTCCTGGGAGTGATTCAGATCCTGGTCTACGCCGGCGCGGTCATGGTGCTGTTCCTATTCATTATCATGCTGCTGGATTTGAAAGCCGAGCAGCGTCGCCGATTCAACCTGATCGCTATGTTTGGCGGCGTGATTGTGATTGTCCTCTTTGTTAAGGTCCTGCTCGATGTCTGTTACGGATTTCAAAGTGGTAATGCCGTCTTTCCCGCCCTCCATTCAGCGGGTCATGGCGATACCTGGGAAGTGGGAATGGCGCTCTTCCAGCAATACAAATTGCCATTGCAGATGATCGGCGCCTTGGTGGTCGTTGCTACCGTCGGAGCGGTTCTGCTGAGTAAAAGAGAGTTAAAATAGTTATGGCTACTCTTAACGATTATCTGCTAGTTAGCGGCCTCTTATTTACCATCGGATTCGCCGGGGTCTTGCTCAGACGGAATATTCTTATCATTTTTATGGCGTTGGAGTTGATGCTCAACGCCGCCAACTTGTCGTTAGTCGGTTTTTCGCGTTTCCATGTCCGCGCCGGGCTACCCGACTATAACGCTCAAGTCCTAGTGTTCTTTATTATCACCGTGGCAGCGGCCGAGGTTGCCGTTGGGCTGGCAGTCATTGTTGCCCTCTTCCGAGCCAAACAGACCACTCACATTGAGGACCTCAATTCGCTGAAATTCTGACGAATGAACTCGGCTCCCTGGATTATCCTTTTCGCTCCTCTATTCGCAGCGGCGGCAATTGCTATCGCCACGCAGCCTTTCAAGAAGGTTAGTTCTTATATATCGGTGGCGGCGGTCGCCATCTCATTTGTCTTTAGCCTAGTCGTATTTGGTAGCCCGGATCAGGATGTCAGTGTTACCTGGATCGACCTGGGGAGCTTCCAAGTCCGCTTCGGCTACATGCTTGATAGCTTCAGCAAAACGATGCTATTCATCGTCACCGGAGTCGGTCTGCTGATTCATGTGTATTCGCTGGGCTACATGCAGGAGGACCGAGGCCGTTCCCGCTATTTTGCCGGACTCTCGCTCTTCATGTTTTCGATGCTTGGCATCGTCTTGGCCAATAACTTCATCATGATGTTCATCTTCTGGGAGCTGGTCGGGGTAAGCTCCTACATCTTGATTGGCCATTGGTTCGATCGGCCTTCGGCAGCGGACGCGGCTAACAAGGCGTTCATTGTCAATCGCATCGGCGATTTCGGGTTCATGCTGGGCATTTTGATGGTTTGGTCGGCTTCCGGAACCGTGATGTTCGATGAGCTATCTTCCAAATGGACCACGCTTGGCTTAGGCGCCGGTTACACCACCATCGCAGCTCTCATGATCTTCTGCGGTGCCGTCGGCAAGTCGGCCCAATTCCCGTTACACGTCTGGTTGCCGGACGCGATGGAGGGCCCTACCCCGGTCTCCGCTTTGATTCATGCGGCCACCATGGTGGCCGCCGGCGTGTACATGCTGGCTCGCGTCTTTTTCCTTTTTGCCGGCTCCGGAACCGCCCTCATGGTGGTGTTATGGATCGGGTTGATCACCTCGCTACTGGCCGCGTTGATGGCCACGCAGCAGGATGATATCAAACGGATTCTGGCTTACTCCACGTTGTCCCAATTGGGGTTGATGGTCTCTGCCATCGGTTTGGGCGTCCCGGTCGCCGCACTTTTCCATCTTTTCACGCACGCTTTCTTCAAGGCCCTGCTCTTCCTTGGAGCGGGTTCTGTGATCCACTCGCTGCACAACGAGCAGAACATTTGGCAGATGGGCGGATTGCAGAAGAAAATGCCGATCACTTTTTGGACTTTTCTGATAGGGACCCTGGCGTTGGCCGGTTGCCCGCCCTTGGCTGGTTTCTGGAGTAAAGACGGGATCGTGGCTGCTGCGTTCGAGTTCAACGCGGCATCGGGTCTCGTGATCTCGGTAATTAACTTCTTCACCGCCTTCTACATGGCGCGGCTCTTCTGTGTCGCCTTCCTAGGGGCGCCTCGTTCAGAAATCGCTGGTCACGCGCACGAGTCGCCTCCAGTAATGGCCGCTCCGCTGCTAATCTTAGCGATTCCGAGTCTCATAGCGGGTTTACCAGTGGTCTCTCACATCTTTTTCCCGGAAGTGGAAAGTTCGGAGCCATCGATCCCGGCCATAGCAGTTTCTTTAGCCGTTTTCGTGGGTGGAACTCTGGCCGGATTTGCTCTCTATCGCGGGAAAAGTAGCGATCCTCTGGACATCCCGCTTTTCGAAAATCGCTTCTACATCGACCAGTTCTACGCCAGCCTGGTGAAATGGACCCAAGACGCGCTGGCCGGAATCGCCTCCTTCGTCGATCGATGGGTCATCGACGGGGGAATTGTCCGCGGTCTCGGTGGTACTACCTGGGGCTTTGGATTCGCTCTTCGTTTTTTGCAGATCGGTAACCTGCAAGCATACGCCTTTCTCTTCGGTTTCGGCGTGGTTCTTCTCCTCTACTTGATCCTTTTCGCCTCATGAATCTACTAGTCCATCTCACCTATCTTGGACCGTTGCTCGCAGCCATCCTGATCCTCTTCGGGTTTGCGCCGCGAAGGACGGCTATCACTGGGGCGGTCGTTGCGCTGATTTCTTCGTTGATTCTTTTCCTGGGCTATGACCACACGGCAGGGGGATACCAGTTCGTTTCCGCTTTACCTCTGGTCCCTGCTTGGGACCTGAAGTTCTACGTCGGCATCGACGGCCTGAATGCCACGATGCTGTTCCTCACGTCGCTAGTGGCTTTGGCCGCAGCCTGGGTTTCCCCTAAGACTGAAGAGAATCTGCATCGATATATGGCCTGCGTGATGCTGATCGCCGCCGGCGCTGCCGGCGCGTTCGCTTCCCTCGACCTTTTTTTCTTTTACGCTTTCCACGAACTCGCGTTGATCCCCACCTTTTTGATGATCGGAATCTGGGGGACCGGCAATAAACAAGCGGCTGCCTGGAAGATCACCATCTACCTGTCGATTGGCAGCATTATCCTGTTGGTCGGGTTGATCGGCCTTTATCTAATGGTACCCGAAAAAGATCGCACCTTTGACATCGCTAAGCTGCAAGCCATGGCGAGCCATGGTGTGTTTGCCGGCCAAGGAGCGTACTGGATATTTTTCCTCTTGCTTTTGGGCTTCGGCACTCTGGTTTCTTTGTTCCCGTTTCACACTTGGGCTCCACAAGCCTATGCCGCTGCTCCTGTGCCCGTGGCCATGTTGCATGCAGGCGTCCTAAAAAAGTTCGGGCTGTATGGCTTGTTACGCATCGCTCTACCGCTTATGCCGGAAGCTGCTCGGCAGTGGTCGTGGTTACTGTTGGCCCTGCTGGTGGGTAACATCATATTTGTCGGACTCGCCACCATTGCGCAGAAGCAGCTCGACCTGACCCTGGGGTACTCGAGCGTGATGCACATGGGCTACATTTTCCTGGGAATAGCCAGCTCCAACATCATCGGCGTCGATGGAGCCGCTCTCCTTATGCTGGCGCACGGTCTATCCATCGCGGCCTTGTTTGCCATCGCCGGCGAGCTGCGCAAGCAAACCGGGACGCTTGATTACCGCGACCTGGGAGGCTTGGCCAAGTCGATGCCGTTGCTCAGCTTCTTATTTGGGTTAGCTGTTTATGCCTCTATCGGGCTGCCTGGGTTCGCTAACTTTCCTTCGGAGCTCCTGGTATTCTTTGGCGCTTTCAAAACCGCCACCCCGGGTGGAGCATTTAATGGTTACCAGATTGCGACCGTTTGCGCTCTCTGGGGTCTGGTCATCTCCGCCGTGTACATGCTGCGCGCTTACCGCAACATATTTTTCGGCGAACGCTCCAGCCGCTGGGCGAATGTAAAAGATGTCAGTCTGGGGTTGGGCTGGCCGGTACTGTTACTCCTGGCCGGTTTGATCGTGTTCGGCTTTGCCCCGCAGGCCGCGCTGCAAAAAATTGAACCCGGTATGGCCCTGTTTTGGAAATGACTTTATGTCCCCGATACTCCTTGAACTGATTGTTTTGGGTCTAGGCCTGGGCCTGCTGTTAGTCGAGTCGTTCGCCGAGCGTCTCAATCGCAATACCATTGCCATAATCGGTGTCGTTGGACTGGCCTGCGTTTTTCTGTTGCTCCAGTTCGGGAGTTTTCCCAGTACCGCGGTAGCCGGTTACACGCAGGATAAAGCCGCGCTCTTCTTTAAAAAGTTCGCCTTGGTCACCACTATTATTGTGCTGATCATGTCGATCGACTATTCCGACACCATTCGGAAATTCGTGCACGGGCTTTCGCCTGGGGCCGGCATTGGCGAATTCTACTCACTGCCGATTCTGACTTGCGCCGGCATGATGTGGATGGCTTCCGCCAACGACTTCGTTCTGATCTTTATCTCGTTGGAATTAGTCACCGTCTCGTTCTACACGTTGGTAGCGTTCACCCGGCGAAACCCGGCATCGCTGGAAGCGGGGGCCAAATATTTGATCCTGGGCGCGTTGTCCACCGGCTTTTTCGTCTACGGCATAACCTGGATCTACGGCGTAACTCAGAATACCAATCTCGCCAGTATTGCGAAAGTGCTACCCTCTATCCCGGCTTCGGATCAGACCGGACTCCTTTTCGGAGCGATCCTGGTGCTCGTCGGTCTCGGATTTAAGGTAGCGGCAGCGCCTTTCCAGTTTTGGGTGCCCGACGTTTACCAAGGCGCACCTACGCCTATCACCGCCTTCCTGTCCGTCGGTTCTAAAGCGTCAGGTTTTATAGTTCTGTTACGAGTGCTCGAGACATTCCAAAGTGTGCCTGCCGTCGAGGAAAAGCTATCGTTCGCCATCGTTTTGTTGGCCGCCGGTACATTAATTTATGGAAATCTAGCTGCTCTCCCCCAAACCAACTTCAAGCGGCTGCTGGCGTATTCCAGCATCGGGCATGCAGGGTACCTTTTGATGGCGGTTGCCAGCTTCGGCGCGTTCGATGCCGGTCTGGCCGTCGTCGTTTATCTGGCTGCCTATTTGCTAATGACGCTGCTCTCGTTCCTTATCTTGATTATTGTCGCCAAAAATTCAGAGGGCGACGATATCACCCATTTTAACGGCCTGAGCAAACGCTCACCTTTCTTAGCCTTCAGCCTGCTCATCGCCATGGCGTCTTTAGCTGGCGTTCCGCTGACGGCTGGCTTCCTGGGCAAATTCCTGGTCTTTAAAGTAGCCTTCGAGTCACAACAATTCCTGCTGATTTTCCTCGCTATTATTACCGTTGGTTGTGGGTTTTACTACTACCTCAAGGTGGTCCGGGCGATGTATTGGCAAACCACCACCGGCACACCGACCACCATCCCCGTGAGTCTGCTCTCAACGATCACCATCGGGGCGTTGGTTGTTCTTATTTTCCTTTTCGGGATCTTTCCCCAGTTCGGAGCGGGACTGCTTAGCTAGTGTCCGGTCCGCGAATTTCACAGTAAGCAGTAATCAGTAACTTCAGTGTCTGGTCGTTTACCGTATTTTAACGCCGGCGAGCTTTTCAGATTACCGAGGGGCGACGCCGACAGCTGCTCATTATCCAGGCATACAAGCAACGGGTATCTCTTTACTGATCACTGATTACTGATTACTGATTACTACTTTATGTTGGATACCCTCCGCAAACGGCAACGCACGCTGCTGATCATCATCACCGTCGTAACCATCGTTACTTTCGTCGTCTTTCTGAATCCCTCGACAAGGATGCGGGGTGGCCCCGGAGGGGAGATCGGCAAGATCAATGGTCGATCAGTTACCGTCGAGGAGGTGCAAAAATTGTATAGTATCCCTGGCTTGGCTTCCGCACTTGGCCTGACTGACTTCGTCCAGCATTTGTCTCCGGCCGATGCACGCACACAGGACGAACAAAGCCTTGGGTTTGCTTGGAATCTGCTTCTTTTGAGAGACGAGGCGAAAGCCCTGCAAGCCGAACCGTCCGAAGACGTGATTCGGAATGCAGAAAGGAGTTTGACGGCGTTTCAAACCGACGGCCATTTTGACCCGGAGAAGTATCAAAAATTCACCCTGATAGCGAGTATGAGAGGCTTCACCCCCGCCGACATCGATGGCGTGGTGGCCGATAGCCTCCGGTGCGAAAACGTGTTCCACCTGGTTACTGCCGCAGCTCCGATGCCCGAGTCAATGGTGCGCAAACAGTATGAGCAGGCCTGGGCAAAGATGAATCTCGCAGTAGTGTCATTCAAAGCCGCCGATCTCAAAGACAATCACGACTTCCCGGATGCGGCTGTGAACACCTACTATCAGGATCATGGCGGTCGTTATGAGTTACCGGAAAAGCGAAAGATTGAATATGTCGCCTTCACGCTCACCGATAATCAGAAGAAGTTGGCCGACAAAGAGAAGCAAGGCGCGCTGAAATCGCTCGCGGATAGTGCAGAGGCCTTTCAACAAGCGGTAGCTGAACATCCGGATGATTTCGATAAGCAGGCCAAAGAAAAGGATCTGAAAGTCGAGCAGACCGGGATGTTTACTAGTGACGAACCGGACCCGTTGATTGCAAAAGAGCAGGGTCTGTCACGGGCAGCGATCAATTTGAGCAAAGAACAACCTGTCACCGACGTAATCCAAGGTACAGACGGCTTCTTTGTGGCAAAGCTCACGGATGTTGACCCCGCGCATGTAGCGCCTTTGGCGGATGTACGCGGACAAGTGGTTGCGGCCATGAAAGCAGACGCGGTTAGGGCTGATATCCTGAAAGAGATGAAGGCCGGCGCTACGTTTTCGGACGCAGCCAAGAAAGCTGGCGTGACTCCTGAAACCCCACCCGCTTTCAGTCTGGCCGACCCCGGTAAAGAAGAGACTATCGTTGGGCTTATTAGGGAGAACGGCTTGGACTTAGCTCCCGGAGACACTTCTGACATCTTATCTCAGGGCCAAGACAGTGTGTTCATTCATTTACTGAGCACGGAACCCATTGATGAAGCGAAGTACGCCGAGTTTAAAAAGACCCAGTTCCCGCAATTCAGCCAGATGTTCGCTGCGAGAGTAGTATTCCAGGAATGGCTCAGGGTAGAATTAAAGAAAGCCGGTGGCTCGCCTCTGGCGCGTTATCAGAGCAGTTAGTTTTCCAACTTCACCCATAGGCACAAAGCTCACCAAGGCAGGATAGGAGTTGTCCGCCTTTTTCTCCGCACTACCCGGGACAAAACTTCGCGTTCATGCGACAATAAACTCGTGGAAGAAATTCCTGAGAGCGTGGCGGAGCTTTTTGATGACGCCAACGGCGATCTGGCGGTAGGCGACCTGCCGTCAGCTGTTGAAAAATATCGGAAATGCACCGTAATAGAACCGACCTTTTTCGATGGCTGGCACGCTTTGGGGATGGCGCTGATGAAAAATGGGCAGTACCCAGAAGCAATCGAAGCCGGGAACAAAGCCGTCGAGCTTCGGCCGAACGATCACTTGGCGTGGTCCAGTCTCTCTTTATTTTACGTCCGGAATCATCAAATCAAGGAAGCTGAAGCAGCGAGCGGCAAAGCCAGAATTCTTTCCTGGGGAGGGAAAATCGTTCGAGACACAAAAGAATGATTTGTACAACAAGGTCGCAAAGATCACGAAGACAGACCTAAACCGGAGTATACTCTCCCTAACCCGGGTGATGTGTCCTTCTATTTCGTGTCTTCCTGACGTTATTGTAAAAAGGCTTGTCTTTGCGGCCTTTGCGACCTTGTTGTGAAATTGATTTAGGAAAGTTCAATCCGGTGAAATACTTCGTTACTACCGCCATCGACTATACTAATGCGGCGCCACATATCGGGCATGCCTATGAGAAGATCTTGGCCGATGTGATTATCCGATATCGCCGAACTCAGGGTCCCGCTTTTTTGTTGATCGGCGTCGATCAGCATGGCCAAAAAGTCCAGCAGGCGGCTCAACGGGAAAACATTGCGCCAATGGATTTCGCCGAACGAGTCACCGAACAGTTCCTGGCACTTTGGGACAAACTCAATATCCAGCGCGACGGCTGGGCTGCCACCACCGATCCGCGACATAAGCGCGCTGTTCAGAAGGTGCTGGAAGCTCTTCATGAAAAAGGGGAACTTTACAAAGCCAAGTACTCCGGCTACTACAGCGTCCGCCAAGAACAGTTCCTCACTGATAAAGAGCGGAACGCCGAAGGTGAATTTGGGCCCGAGTGGGGAGAGGTCGTTCTGCTGGAGGAGGAAAACTGGTACTTCAGCTTGGCCAAACATAAGGATTGGCTGGTAAACTTCGTTCGGACTCACCCAGAATTTGTAACCCCGGCTTTTCGTCAGGTTGAACTTCTGAATGCCATCGACCGGCTCAGCGGCGATCTTTGTGTCTCCCGGCCGAAGGAACGGCTCTCTTGGGGAATAGAGTTCCCATTTGATCAAGACTACGTGACTTATGTCTGGTTCGATGCACTGCTTAACTATGTGACCTTCGCCGGTTACCTAGCTGAGCCCGGTAGTAACCTACCCAACTTTGCGGACTTGTGGCCATGCCGGGCTCATATCATCGGAAAAGATATTCTCGTCCCGGCCCACGGTATTTACTGGCCCATCATGTTGCATGCGATGGGGTTTTCAGACGACCAAATGCCACGTCTGACGGTCCATGGATGGTGGAACGCGGAAGGCGCCAAGATGAGCAAAAGCCTGGGTAACGTCGTTGACCCGTTCCAGCTGGCCGATCAATTCGGACCGGACGCGGTCCGTTACTATCTGATGCGAGATATCGCTACCGGTCAGGATGCTGATTTCAGCTTTGATCGTTTGTTAATCCGCTATCACAGCGATTTGGCTAACGGTCTGGGGAACCTCGTTAACCGCACGATCAACATGGTTCAACGATACCACTCGGGTTTGATCAAAAGGACCAGAACGAATGATCCAGACCTCGAAGCGATCAAAACCACCGCCAGCTCGGTCCTGGATCGCTATCACACTGCTTTCGAGCAATTCCAGCCGCACGCCGCGCTAGAAGCAGTTTCCGAGTTGGTGACTCAAGCGAATGGTCTCGTGGAGCTCAAAGCGCCATGGAAACTGGCCAAGGACGCGACCCAGAGCCCTTTGTTGCACGACGTCCTTTACAGTTTAGCCGAAACTTCGCGCCTGGTTGCAACCTTGATGAGGCCGGTGATTCCTGAATCCGCTAAAAAGATTCTGCAGCAACTGAACGCCACCGATTGTCCAGACCCGGCCTGGGGTAAACTTCCTGACGAACATCGACTGGGAGAGCCAACCCCGGTGTTCCCCCGGTTTGACGAGCGGTAGGAGCTGATCCTAAAGCATCGTTTTGCCCATCCCCGCATTGCCGTTTCGCCCCTTCGCCGTTTCGCCGTGTCCCCCCTTCACTGCCCGCTACCCGTGATCCATTTCTGGCTCTCTCTTGGCAGCCAAACGAAAAACGTTGTCCCGATTTCCGGCTTGGTTTCAAACGATATCTTCCCTTCATGCGCTTCCACACATGACTTGGCAATCGAGAGACCGAGGCCGGTACCGGTTCGTTTTTCGTAGGTCATGAACGGCTCGAACACCTGGCTACGAATCCCCTCCGGTATACCCGGGCCGGAATCGGTAACCGAAACGAGTAACCCGCCCTCCCGGCCTTCAAACTCCAGCCGCAACTTCCCGCGATCCCGCATCGCTTCCCGAGCGTTCTTTAAGACATTCGCCAGACAGCGGGTCACTCGCATCTCATCGATCCAGAACGATTCTTTGGTCCGATTCTCGATCTCAATGGAGATGGCGGTACCTCGAATCTGCTCCAAAATTTCCGCCTCCAGGAGTTCCAACAAACGATCTGATGTGGTCCAGGTCGGACGCAACCGCGCCGTACCCCGGGCAAAGTCCAACAACTCCTCAGTTAAAAGCATCACCCGGTCCGCTGAGCTCTTGATGATCTGGGCAGCACGCTTGGTGAACGCGTCCGGAGCCTTTTGCTCGAGATAACTGACCGACGATGTGATCGCTGCCATCGGGTTCTTCAGATCGTGCACAATCGAGCTCAACATCGTACCGAGAAGAGTCAGGCGTTCGGTGCGCAGGAGCTGTTCGATAAAGCGGGCATTGGTTGATCTGATCCTCTCAACGGTAACTCGGGTGAAGTTCACCGGCAGAACTCGGGGCGCTTTCTCCATTAAAAAATCGAACGCGGACCGATCGATCTCCCCGATCACGGTGTGCTTCACCGCCATGGCGGTAGCCGAACGAGGGCCGCGGTCTAATACGGCCAGCTCGCCAAAAAAGTCGTTAGCCTCAAGCAACGACAGAACTTCCTGCTGGCCTTGCCGCCCGGCTTTGGAGATCTGGACTAAGCCCGAGCCCACGAGCATCAATGTGTCGCCAGGTTGGCCTTCGCGGAAAATCACCGTCTCCGGAGCGAAATCTCGTTCACAGGCCGGTGTCGCCTGCAAAACATCGACCGGGATGTCAGCAAATAAAAGGTTCTGGAAAAACAGTGGATTCATGGCCACGCCCCCGGGTCCGAAAACAAGCGCTCAATACCGGCGCGTCCATGACTCGGTGCCGTACTTCTCGTTAGCGATACGCTTGGCTAGTAAGGTTGTCACGGTCGAAAGCGCCGTTTTCTCGACGACTCCCGCCAACTTTCGTGTAAACCGAGCCGCAAACTCTGGATCGATAGAAATTCCCTGAACACTACCTTGAAAGATCACGCCACGGCGCAAACGACGAATGGCTGCCCCGGCCACCTTAACCCCGGCGATTTCCACGTCGTTTTCCACCGACCGCTCAAAGCAGCGCCCAGGCAACGACGGGCCCGATCCGGTGGGAACAACGGCAGCGGAGCGCCCATTCGCCGCTAAAATCTGAACGATCCTAGTGTGCACTTCCCGGTAAAGATCCCGACTCGCCGGGGGCCGACCGTTCACCGGTAAAAGCAACGAGTAAGTAAAATCGTCGCCATGTTCAACCATACCGCCGCCCGTCCAACGGCGGACGATCTCCCTGCCGGGATAAACGGTGACCGCCTGTTCCCAAGAACTGAAGTATCCGATGGACACGGGGCGCTGCCGCCAGCGATACGCGCGAAAGAGTGGGCAATCACCTCCACCAAAAAGCAAAGCCTCATCGATGGCCATGTTCAGCGCGGCGGGATGAGGTGTCTCATCGATGACCCAGATCAAGCGCGCGAACATCAGAGTTCTCCCACCGAAACTGGTTCGACTGGATAGGCGCGTACGTGCCGGCAACTCAAGACCATAAACCAAGCCGCCAGCGCGATCATAACAAGAACCCAATACGAATTCGCCGCCCCCCAAGCCGGCAACATGATCGTCACCAGAGCTAACGCGCAGGAGCGCATCATTCTCTCGAACGCGGAATAGAAAAGATTGACCCGGCCAACCACACTGTTCGGTACGGTCTTCAAAACCAGAATCGTGCGCGCCACCCGTGAACCCGCATTCCCCCAACCTTGCAACACGTACGAAACAAAAAACACGAGGGCCAACGGCGCCAACGGATTAAAGGCAGCGGCTAAACCGCTGACTGCAATTGTGCACAACAAGGTTGGAACCAAGCCGATGCGCGCGTTGATGGTTGGAATAGAAAGACCGGCCAAGGTCGCTCCCACGGCATAGCTAACTTCGCCAATACCGTAAACCTGTGGTCCCTGATGTAAGATTTCTCGCACAAAAATAGGTGACAAAAAATTCCCGACCATGATGGCGACAAAAGGCAAGAAACTCGCCAACATCACGACCGACAATCGAGGCCGGCCGCGCAAGTAATCCAGGCCTTCAATCAACATCGCCCAGGCAGAAGCCGCCGCCATCGTCATTGGCTGCGAGCGTTGGTAGCGCAAACCCCAAATCAAGATGAAAGCGGCAGAGTAAGCCGCCGCATCAATACAAAGAACACACCAAAACGGAAGGATCGCGATCAACCATGCTCCTAACGCGCCCGCTAACATTGAGCCGGCCTGCCACTGCACTTCAATCGCGCCGCTGAGACTTTCGTAAAGGCTAGGTGAAATTACCTCTTGGCTTAGCGCAAACTGGGCCGGGTAATACACACTTCCTCCCAAGGAGCCAAAACAAAACACCGCTAAAAGTTCCCAGATTTTCGTCGATCCTTCCCCGAGGATTATCGCGACGATTACCGCATCCAAAATGACCGCTGAACCTAAATAAACTAAAACGATGCGCTTCCGCGAATAGCGGTCCACGATCTTACCGAAAAAAGGCAAGAGGAACAATATCAACAACGTGACGCCAGCATTGCAATAACCCAAAATGGCGTTCCCATTTGGCTTTTGAATCAGCAGCCATGGCACCGCCATGAAAGTGATTCCGGCGCCGACAACCAATAGAAAATTAGCGATCAGAATCAGGCGGGCTTTCGGGTCAGACCAAATTGTCACGCTCTTTAAGAGCATTGCTGCAGAAGGAGTTCAAGGGTCTGGTAGGGCGAGGCTCCCGAATCACCCACAGAGTCAGCAAAGGGCTGCGGGAGTTTGTATCGGCGTGCACAATGTCTAAAATCTCGCCGAGCCGGGCATCGCTGTCTCCTGGTCTTGTCCGCACCCTATTCTCGCTGCGGAATCATGGCCACGGCTCGGCGGCGCTCAGGCCCCTAACGCGCTGGGTCTCATCCGATCTGTGCCGTTGCGCAACCTATTCAGTTGTTCCGGAGCCTCGCCCTACCAACTCCTTGCTTTACCGGGGTTGGTCCATTAGCTTCGAACCGGTTATGGCAAAGGTAGTTCTCGGTAAGGGGCTTGGCGCTCTCATAAACACACCAAGACCACCCGCAATCGAGCAAGGCGACCGGGTAGAACGTATTCCGCTCGCTGAGATCGTGCCCAGCCCGCTCCAGCCACGAAAAGCATTCCCAGCCGATCAGTTGCAGGAGCTGATGGAATCCATCCGTGAACACGGGATCATTCAGCCGCTCATTGTCCGTCGCGTTAACGGAAAATGTGAATTGATTGCCGGGGAACGCCGTTGGCGAGCCGCCGGTCAGTTAGGTCTAAGCGAAGCACCTGTCATCATCCGAGAAGCCTCTGATCTCGACGTCCTGGAAATGGCTTTAATCGAGAATCTTCAACGAGAAGATCTGAATCCAATCGAGGAGGCGCAGGCCTATCGCCGGCTTTCTCAAGAATTTTCGATGCGCCAGGAAGATATCGCGGTCCGCGTCAGTAAGAGTCGCTCGTTAATCGCAAATTCACTTAGATTATTGGAACTGGACCCCCAGATCCAAAGCTATCTCGCCCAAGACCTGTTAAGTGTCGGACACGCAAAAGTTTTGTTGGGTTTGGAAAATCGCGCCGAACAACTCGCCATAGCGGAGGTAATCATCCGCCAATCCGCTACCGTCCGCGTCGCCGAAAAACTGGTAGCTGAACAACTGGCTCGGCGAGGATTGATTAAGACCGGAAAGACCGGATCTCGCCCGGTACCAGCGCAGAACTCCACCAATCACGCCGTGGCGCAAATCGAAAATCGGCTTCGGGACAAGCTGGCTACCCACGTGGTGATTCATCACCACGACAAGAGAGGCAGAATCGAGATTCAGTACTACGGCAATGACGACTTAGAACGCATTCTCTCGCTCCTGGGAGTTTCTTCGCATTAAGCCAGCATTCATGGCATCCCGTTGCGCGGTTATACTTCGTCGTTTACTGTTTTCATTGCCGCTCGGCTTTGCCTTGATACTGGCTATTTCCTGTAAGCCGGTTAGCCTGGGCTCGGGCGAACCTTCCGCGAACCAACCTTCCGCCACACCGACTCCACCTCTCCCGCCCCGTCGCGCAACTATCTGGAAGGACTTTGACGGCGACCGTTCTCTGGCGTCCGCTCAAGCAATATTAGGCTATGGTAACCGGATCGCCGGCAGCGAGGCTCTCGATAAGGTCCGCACCTACCTGAAAAACGAACTCGCAACTGCAGGATGGGAAACGACCGAACAACCCTTCTCCGAACAAGCTCCGGGCGGGCAAGAATTGCGCTTCTCCAGTCTCATCGCTCATTACGCTCGAGTAACGCTGGCCAAACCGTTTTATCTGGTGGCTGCGCATTTCGATTCCCTTAATCTCGGCTTGGCCGTCGATCCTGGAGCAACGGATGGGGGTGCTAATACCGCCGTCCTCTTGGAGATCGCCCGCACTCTGTCTCTCGATCCGCGTTTGGCTGCCCACGTCCAACTGCTCTTTCTGGATGGCCATATGCCATTTCATCAGATCAGTCCTAGTGATGGATTGTTTGGCAGCCGTTTTTACGCCCAAATGTTGCAGTTTAATCGAAACACCGACTCCACCGCTGCCGCTGTCATCCTTGAGCACTTAGGCGGCTCAGGATCGCCCATCGGTTTCGCGCCGAATGCTGACTCCGCCTTGATCGAACGATTCCGATCCGCCGCTCAGGCATTGAAAATCGATCTCCAGCCTGGGAAACGTCCTTTACTGCTCGATCACGTGCCGTTCGAAAATTCGGGCATACCCGCCATCGCCTTGTTGGATCCAGATGCCCCTTATTTGAACACCGCGGACGATAGCGCCAGCCGCCTCAATCGCGATGCCCTTGCGCAGGCAGGTCAATTGGTACTCTATTTTTTATCAGAACAAACCATTTCATCAGCACCGACTCCGACACAAACCGCTCTCTCCGAGCAGGCGCTGAAGCAGACTAAAGGGAAGAATTAATGCAAAAGCCTGAGCTACTCCTCTATGTGAAACCCGGTTGCCCTTGGTGCGACATGGCGGAGGACTACCTTAACGAACACGGGTACAGCTTTCGTAGCATCGACGTGCGCAAAGACCGAGCCGCTTTCGATGAGCTCCGGCGTGTATCCGGCCAAACCCTTGCCCCCACCCTAGTAGTCGGAGACGTAGTCCTCCCGGATTTTGGTCCCGAAGAATTAGCACACTTTTTGAAGACAAACCAAATTGAGCCATAGTCTCTTTTGCTCCGCAGGAGCGAAATCTTTATAGACTCCAGCCCAAAATCATATCAGCTCCGTAGGAGCGAAATCTCTATAGCGTTTTCATGTTCTCGTCCCTCTTATTAGTATTAGGCGTTGCCGTCTTGGGTATCGGCCTTCGCACCTTCCACCATCCCATCTGCCAACGGTTCAGCGTCGTCTGCCTTCTGTTCACGACCTTTCTTGTCGGTTATCTGCCGACGGGTAGCTGGCCGGTGGGAGTGATCCTGGTGGCGTTCTGGATCTTGCTACCTTGGGTCGAAATCATTGGCAGAGTCCGCAAGCTGCGCCTCCCCATGGAACGCGTTTTCTCTGAGTCCGCCCCTCCTCGAGACGAGTTATTTCCTTTCCTCAACCTCCTGACCGATGAGATCGAGAACCAAGATTTTGAGTTAGCTGACGAAGTCAGCTGCCATTGGCAAAACCAACAACAATTCGTCCGCCTGTTTCACCGGGATAGCGACCAAAGCCAAATGTCGGTCTGCCTCATCCATCAGGGCCGAGTCGCTTTTTGCTATGTGAGCTTGATGACGCGTTCCCGCAACGGCCAAGTGTTTTTGACTTGGACTTATCCATTTGCTTACTCGCTTAAATTCTTGCCCAGCACTCGCGTCCAACGAGTCAAATCCGACCTTTCAATCGAGCAAATCTGTGAAGCCCATCGCGCGATGCTCTCGAAAGCGCACCTCGAGTCCATGGACGTGCTGCCTCTGGTTCCGGATCAGATGCGAGATTTGTTGGAACAGGATTTAAAGGAGCAGATCGATCACAATGTCCGGTCCGGTCTCCTGACTCCCACCGGCAACCGCGAAGTTCGCTACACCTGGCGCGGCATGTTCTATCTCTGGTCCCGTTTCCTTCTCGACTTCGTCCGCCTGATCTAGAGCCTCGTGCTCGTGCTCGTGCTCGAAGCGCTGAGTGCGGACACCGGCGACGGGCAATTCAACCCGCCGCCCAGAACACGGATGGGACCTATGGGACTCATGAGACTTATGATGCCTACGAGGCGTATGACCCATCAGTCCCATGAGTCCCCACAAGCCATCCGCGGCCGCGCCCCTGACCCTCGAGCACAGCCTGCCGCGCCGTAGGCTTGGCGAAGGCGGGAGCACGATTAAGATCCCCCTTTATCCCGTCACCAGCCGATCCTGATACTCCCCCGGCGCCACTACCTTTACCTCAGGGGATTTGTTCTCAAAGCGCACATCCCCGACGATCTCGACTCCTTCAGAAAACCTCCAGAGACCTTTCACGGTAATTGACCGGCTCCGCACCAACGACGGCACTCCTCCGGCAGCCAGTTCTTCGAGCTGATCCACTAATTTGTAGTCGTCTGAGAGTTCAACCTTTGGCGGAACACCTTTGCGCTCAGGTCGTAAACCGACCCGAAACGATTTATCCAGCTGGTAAGCATCTGAACGAACCGCCAGCAGATCACTCGTGGTTTTGACCGGAGAAAAACGAGAACGAGGCACCTCAACCGCTGTAGCGCCATCGAAGCGTTCGATGGCTGCACCCATCGCCGCTTCCAGTTGATAAACTTTCGGGCTGTTCTTGTCTCGAGGATCAACATTTTTCTCGTTTCGGATCAGCGGCAACGGAATGAACCCGTCATTCCCGGATAACTCCTCAAACAGGCTGTCTAATCGAATCCAGAGATTATTTGTGTTGAAGTAACGATGGCGATCGATGTCCTGGAAATAGACCAAATCCTTTTCAGGACATTGCGCCGATTCTCGCAATACCAATCGCTTTGTATCAACCCGTCGCCCTAGATGGCCGCCCTTGCGATCCGAAGGGGTACGCCGGGTTACTTCCATGAGAAAAGGCGCTCCGGACTCCGCAAAGAATCGGACCAGATTCGCATCCAACGTCGCCCCTAGGTTGTCCGCGTTAGAGACAAACAAATATTTTTTGCCTGCCTCCAAAAACCGCTTGAGCAAACCGGAACCGAATAAGGAGACATAAAGGTCGGCGTGCCCCGGAGGACACCATTCCAACGCCGGATTTGGCGGCCAAGAAATCGGTAGTAGAGTGTTTTTATCGATCTTGGGAACGCGATTCTGCAGCAATTCCATCGACCTTGGGTCCCCTAGTTCAGCATAAGGCTGCAGAGCGCGAACGGTGTCATCGCTGGTGCTGAAGCTGTTCATGAAATAGAGGCTCAAGCCCGGCGCCATATTTGCCCGCAGATAGAGAAACTGCTTCACGATGACATCGAGGAAGGTGAGTTCACCCCGGACCCGAAGCAGGCTTTTAGCCTTTTCCAACCCCATGCTGGTACCGAGCCCGCCATTCAATTTCAGAACCAGTGTCTGGCGCAAGTAGTTGCCTGACGATTCGGATGATTCCCTCTCCTCCAGTTGCGGCAAATCAGCAATCGGTTCAATTGCTTCTTCCGGAATCAACCCTGAATCGTTCCCTAACAGCTTCCGATGCTGAAAAAGAAACGCTTTGATAGCGACCTCGCTAATTCCCGCCGATCGCATCTTTTTTTCGATTAAAGCAACCCCTTCGCTCATTGGGGCAACAAACAGAGGAGTTCAAGGAGTTCAAGGAGTTCGGCAGGGCGAAAACCTCGGCACGCCATGCGAGCTGCACCCCCCGGGATCACATCGCGCCGAGGTTTTCGCCCTGCCGAACTCCATCGAAATCGTTCGACAACCGGCCCGTCGTCCGTAACCGATACTAGACACAGTTATGGACAAAGTGCAGGTATGGCCGGGAAAGCCCTATCCTCTGGGGGCAACATGGACGGGTAAGGGCGTCAATTTTGCGCTCTACTCAGCCAACGCGACAGGTGTCGATTTGTGCCTGTTCGAAGCTCCAGACACCGACCGAGAAGACGTCCGTATCAGACTCCGCGAGGTAGCCGATCACGTTTGGCATGTCTTTCTGCCGGATGCAAAACCCGGGCAACTTTACGGGTACCGCGTTTACGGCCCGTACGATCCACCGGCCGGACACCGCTTCAACGCATCAAAAGTCCTTATTGATCCCTACGCCAAAGCGATTGCCGGCAAGGTGCTCTGGGGCCCGGAAATGTTCGGGTATCCGATGGGGAATCCGGCAGAAGACCTGAAACGTGATTATCAAGATAATGCTGGCTCCATTCCTAAATGCTTGGTGATTGACCCTGGCTTTGACTGGCAAAAGGACCAGCTCCCTCGGATCCCGCTCGATGAAACCGTCGTTTACGAGGTACATGTCAGGGGATTCAGCAGACTATGGGAGGCCATTCCCGAAGAAATACGCGGTACTTACGCCGGTCTGGGCTCGCCGGAGGCGGTAAAATATTTTCAAAGCCTCGGCGTTACCGCGGTAGAGCTTTTACCGGTGCATGAGCATTGTGACGAAGGCTTTCTACAGGACCGAGGGCTCACCAATTATTGGGGATACAACACGATCGGTTTTTTTGCTCCCGAAAGCAGTTACAGCAGCAGCGGGTTTCTCGGAGAACAGGTGACCGAGTTTAAGACCATGGTGAGAGATCTTCACCGGGCCGGAATAGAGGTGATCCTTGATGTTGTTTACAACCATACCGCCGAAGGAAATCATCTCGGACCAACCCTCTCGTTCAAAGGCATCGATAACGCTTCTTACTACCGGTTGGTCGCTAATAACCCTCGCTATTACATGGATTACACCGGGTGCGGCAACACGCCAAATACTCAGAATCCGCGGATACTCCAATTGATCATGGACAGTCTTCGGTATTGGGTCACCGAAATGCACGTCGACGGTTTCCGCTTTGATCTGGCGTCCACGCTTGGTCGAGAGGAGCACTTAGTCGATGTTAATTCCGGCTTTTTCGATATCCTGCTCCAGGATCCGATCCTTTCGCAGGTGAAACTGATCGCAGAACCCTGGGACCTCGGCGAGGGTGGTTACATGGTCGGAAAGTTTCCTGTCCCGTGGTCGGAATGGAACGGCAAGTATCGAGACTGCATCCGCCGCTATTGGAAAGGAGACGACGGCGTGTTGGCTGAGTTCGCGTATCGCTTAACCGGCAGCCCGGACCTGTATCAGCATCAAGGCAAAGCTCCTTCGGCTAGCATCAATTTCATTACCGTTCACGACGGCTTCACGTTGAATGACCTTGTCTCCTATAACGATAAACACAATGCAGCGAACGGCGAAGAGAATCGCGATGGCGACAGCCATAACAATTCCTGGAATTGCGGAGTTGAAGGACCAACCGACGACGCCACCGTCATTCGGTTGCGCGAACGCCAGAAACGTAATTTCCTCGCCACCCTCTTTCTCTCGGAAGGCGTCCCCTTGATCAACGGAGGCGACGAGTTTTCGCGTACCCAAAAAGGAAATAACAATACCTATTGCCAGGATAACGAGCTTAGCTGGTTTAACTGGCAGTGGACGCCGCCACAAGAGCAACTCGCCCTGTTCACCACTCAACTCATCCAATTCCGCCGGCAACACCCAGTCTTTCGCCGTCCGAAATATTTTACCGGTCGAAGGATTAGGGGCTACGATGTAAAGGATCTCATGTGGTTTGCTCCGAGTGGAGCTGAAATGAAAGAGGCGGACTGGCAAAAAGGTTTTGCCAAATGCGTCGGCGTGCTGCTTAGCGGCACAACTTCCGACGTGAGAGACGCTCACGGCGAACCCGTGAAGGACGACACTTTTCTCCTGCTGTTCAACGCGCATTACGAGCCGCTTACGTTCATCGTACCCGGGCGCGAAGAGATTCGCTGGGAGACCGTTATAAATACCACCGTCGAGACAGGTTTTGTTAAGCCTGGGGAGACGGTTGCGGCCGGCGACGAAGTGGAGTTGACCGAGAGAAGCCTTTCGCTGCTACGGCTCTCGGAGGGTGACCAGACATTCGCACACGAAGAATCGCGATCAACGCGAGAAGGTAAGGTACCAACGAAATTACCCAGCCAGAAGGAGGTCCAGGAATGAGGAACGAGCGGAAACGAGCGAGAGCGCCGGGAACGAGCGGGAAAGTGAACCTTCTCTTTACACCACCCCCATCCCCTTCAGTTTCATCACTCCGATACTCCATTACTCCATCACTCCGTTCGAGCACAGCTTGCCGCGCCGTAGGCTTGGCGAAGGCGGGAGAGCAAGTTTATCCGCGGACAGCGATAGCGACATGAAACATCGACGATATTCTCAAGGCGCCGAACTCACCGAGAACGGCGTTTCTTTTCGAACCTGGGCCACCGACAAGAATTCGGTGTCCGTCGTTCTACTGAATTCGGAACAGCAGTTTATCCGGGAGCTACCACTAAACCCGGAACCAGGCGGTTACTACACCGCCGAGGATCCGCAAGCCACGGCCGGAATGCTTTATCAATATCGGTTGGACGGCCGGCTTTTGCCTGATCCCGCGTCCCGGTTTCAGCCTTTTGGGGTCCATGGACCTTCCCAAATCGTTGATAGCTCTGCGTTTGTTTGGACCGATCAGGCCTGGACACCGCCGCCCCTAACCGAACTGGTCATCTACGAGCTACATGTTGGCACTTTCACCGGCAGCGGCTCGTTCCGCAGCATCATTGAGCACTTCGAGCACTTGCTGCGGTTAGGAGTGAATACGATTGAGCTAATGCCAATCGCGGACTTTCCTGGTAACCGCAATTGGGGTTATGACGGCGTCCAGCTCTATGCTCCCTGCCGCGCCTATGGCGATCCAAATGATCTGCGCTTCTTTATCAATGAAGCGCATCGAGCCGGGTTAGCGGTAATCCTGGATGTGGTCTACAACCATTTAGGTCCGGATGGGAACTATCTAGGATCCTACTCCAAGACCTACTTTAATCCGGAACACCATACCCCTTGGGGACTCGCGTTTAATTTCGATTGTAGCGATTGCGCTCCGGTCCGTTCGTTCTTTCTGGAGAATCCGATTTATTGGAGGGAAGAATTCCACTTTGACGGATTCCGCCTCGACGCGACCCAAGCCATTCCTGACGATTCAAAAAAGCACGTCATTCAAGAAATCACGGAAGCAGTGCAGACCCGCGGCGGCTTGGTCATTTGCGAAGATCCGCGTAACGAACGGCGTATTCTTTTGCCGCGTTCGTCCGGTGGTTATGGCTGTGACGCAGTTTGGGCGGACGATTTTCATCACGTTGTCCGCACCCTGATGACCAGAGAGAATGAAGGCTATCTCGGTTATTTCGAGGGATCACCGCAACAGTTACTAACTACCATCCGGGAAGGCTGGCTGTTTACCGGGCAGCTACAAAGGGACGGCATCCCTCGGGGGACTAGAGGTGTCGATATCGAACCGGAGCACTTCGTGGTTTGCATTTCGAACCACGACCAAGTGGGTAATCGCGCTTTCGGTGATCGCGTGCACAGCATCATCTCCCCGGAAGCGTACCGCGCCGCTTCCGCCCTCTGTCTCCTGGTTCCTTACACGCCCATGCTCTTTATGGGGCAAGAGTGGGCCTGTTCATCACCTTTTTGCTATTTCACCGACCATGAACCAACCCTGGGTCGGAATATCGCCAACGGCCGCCGGAAAGAGTTCGAACCGTTCTCGGCCTTTCGCGACCCGGAAAAACGGGACAAAATTCCGGATCCGCAGGCAGAAGAGACATTTTTACGGTCAAAGCTCAACTGGAACGAAATAACCGGTGGGCAACATCAGACCATCCTCCGCCTATATCAGGATTTTATCCGTTTTCGTCAGGCCAGGCTTAGAGACAGACGGCGCGGTGTCTGGCAAGTAGAACTCGTTTCCGAACAAACGATGGCTTTGCGCTATTCACCGCCGGGAAATGATGAGGTGCTTATCTTAGTGCAACTCAATCCGGTTAAAACTACGCTGGATCTCGATGTCCCCATCTTGCGGCCCGACCGAGATCGCCTGTGGAAATTCTCGATTTCATCCAACGAACCCGAATATGGCGGCGAACAACCTGGGTTTTGCGATCCAAAAAAAGAGGCGTTTTCTTTGATCCAGCCCGAAACGATCGTGTTTGTGGCGCACGCATAAGAGATGGAGGCGAAAGCGAACGATGGCAGCTAAACCCCGAATTCCGACGGCAACTTACCGGCTGCAATTCAGCCGCAATTTCACGTTTAAGGATGCGACGCAGATTATTCCGTACTTGGAGAAGCTCGGGATCAGCGACATTTATAGTTCTCCGTTCTACCGCTCCCGCGGAGGGACCGATCACGGCTATGACGTGATTAATCATAACGAGCTTAATCCGGTCCTCGGTACCCAGGAGGATTTCGCAGCCTTTGTCGCTGCTTTGCACGAGCGTAATATGGGTCAAATCGCGGATTTCGTCCCCAACCACATGGGTATCGCCGATTCCGATAACGAGTGGTGGATGGACGTGTTAGAGAACGGACCGGGTTCCGTTTATGCCTCCTTCTTTGATATCGATTGGGATCCCATCAAGCCGCAGCTCCAAAACAAGGTCCTTTTGCCTGTCTTAGGGGATCAATATGGGAAGGTGCTCGAGACTGGACAGTTTGAGCTGGAGTTCCGGGACGGCGCTTTCTTTGTGAAGTACTTTGATTGGGTTTTCCCTCTCAATCCCAGAACTTATCCTCAAATCCTGCGGATCGCGCTCGAGAAGCTCCAAGGCTACAACGAAGCAGAAATGTATATCGAGCTCGAGAGCATCATCACCGCTCTCGAACATCTACCGACACGAACCGAGGTCGATGACGAGAAGGTCCGAGAACGCTCTCGCGAAAAGGAAGTCGCTAAACGCCGCATCTCCCGCTTATGCGTCGAGTGTCCTCAGGTGGGCGACGCCATTCAGCGCGCGTTAAATATATTGGAAGGGAAGTCAGGGAACCCTAGATCGTTTGACTCGCTCGATACGCTGTTAAATTCTCAACCCTATCGTCTAAGTTACTGGCGGGTTGCTGGTGAGGAAATTAACTATCGCCGGTTCTTCGATGTTAACGAGCTCGCCGCCATCAAAGTAGAGAACCCTAAGGTGTTCGACACTATTCACCGTCTGTTGTTTCGCCTCTTGCAAGATGGGAGTGTCACTGGCGTACGGATTGATCATGTCGATGGTTTGCAAGATCCCAAGAAGTATCTCGCTGATCTCCAAAAACATTGCCAGGACGGCGCCGACGAAGGAATCGCGGCCCGGACGAATCCAGATAACGGTTGCTATCTGCTAGTAGAAAAGATTCTAGAGGAGAACGAACAGCTGCGTGCGGATTGGCCGGTCCATGGCACCACCGGGTACGACTTCGCCTACGAGACCACTCAATTGTTAGTGGATTCCACCAACGGCGACCGTTTCTCCCGAATCTATCGTGAGTTCATTGATCGATATGTGCACGTTGAGTCCCTGATTTATGAGAAGAAGAAGCTGGTCATGGAAGTCACTCTCTCCAGCGACATCGAAACTCTCGGACACATGCTTAGCGAGGTCGCCGAGCGCGACCGGTTACACCGGGATTTCACCCTGGATTCACTCAGCGCGGTAGTCAGCGAGCTCATCGCCTGTTTTCCCGTTTATCGGACTTACATTGACGCCGAAACCGCTGTTTCTGAAATTGATCGGCACGTCATTCTGCGTGCGGTCCGTGCCGCCAAACGCCGGAACGCAGCTATGGAAACGTCGATTTTTGACTTCTTGCGCGGGATATTGTTATTGGAGAATTTTGAATCCGCCGACGAGACCACCCGGAAACTTCAGCTCGATTTCGTCCATAAATTTCAACAAAGCACCGGTCCGATCATGGCCAAAGGCTTAGAGGATACCGCCTTTTATATTTTCAATCGACTAACCGCTCTTAATGAAGTTGGCGGAGCCCCTCAGCAATTCGGCATGTCACTGGAGCGGTTTCACGAACGAAGCCGCCTCCGTCTGGCGGCAACTCCTAACACGCTTCTCACCCTCACTACGCATGACACTAAGCGAAGCGAGGATGTCCGGGCGCGGATCGCAGTGCTCAGCGAGATCCCGGACCAGTGGCAGAGCTGGTTAGAAGAATGGAGAAAACAAACCGCGGACGCAAAATCCGATCTGGAAGGTGAAATCGCCCCAAACGCCAACGAAGAATACTTGTATTATCAGACGCTATTGGGCACCTGGCCGACAGCTCCGGAAGAGGTTGATGAGACCTACATCGACCGAATCCAGCGATACATGTTGAAGGCTATCAAGGAGGCGAAAGTTAACAGTAGCTGGGTCTCACCCAACGAAGTTTGGGAAGACGCCGTCCGGCAATACGTAGCTAAGACGTTGGCACCCGATCATTGGTTTCGTCAGGCGATCGGTAAAACCGCAGAGGGGATCGCTTGGCATGGCATGTTGAACTCATTGACTCAGACCATCTTGAGACTGACCTGCCCAGGGGTACCCGATTTCTTCCAAGGCTCGGAACTATGGGATCTCCGATTGGTTGATCCAGATAATCGCGGCCTTATCGATTACAGCGTTCGCGAAAAGGTCCTGGCGGAAGTAACCGGTAAAGCGGTCGAGAGTTTGCTGCCGTCCTGGAAAGATGGGGCAATCAAAATTGCTATCGTCAACGTTCTGCTCAGACTGCGTCAGCGGTCCCCTCGCCTGTTTCAAACCGGTACGTATTCGTCATTGTACGCCAGCGGCGTTAAAGGAGACTGTTGCATCGCCTTTCATCGACGAAGTGAAAATGAACATATTCTCGTAATCGTTCCTCGTTTTACCACCCGGTTAGGAACCAATAACGGGATTTTCGATTGGGGAGATACGCAGCTGCTTATCGATGAGTCTCTCCCCGCAATGCGCGACCTTCTAAGTAGCCGTAAGCTCGCCAAAGGCCAAGACAGCGTCCCTCTCAAAAGCCTGCAGAATTTCCCCTTCGCCGTATTCAGCAACTTCTGAACGGTTATAAATTTTAAGTTTTAGGTTGGCCAGCGGGCGGCCTGGAACCTGCAACTTAAAACTTAAAACTTACAACCTACAGCCTACAACTGTTCTAGCTTTTCCCTGACCGACGCGACTGTCTCCTTGAGCGTCGAAGTCCCGGCCGTAAGACCAATCGAACTCAGGCCGTCGAACCAGCTGGCCTGCAGTTCTTCTGCCCGTTCAATATGAAAACTGCGCTTACCGGCAGCCTGACAGGCCTTTAAGAGCTGGAGCGTATTGTTGCTGTTTCTGCCTCCGACCACTACCACCGCCTCAACCTCATCGAGTAACGCACGCAGCGCCGTTTGGCGGTTCTTAGTTGGTTGGCACACAGTATCGCGGAACTGGACTACCGCTTGTGGCCGCTCCCGTTTCAGGGCAGCGACCAATGCGTTCACATATTCAATCGGTTGCGTCGTCTGCGAGACCACCCCATACCTCGGCATTGTCGGCAGCGAACGAAGATCGTCTTCGCTTTCGATCACGCTGGCTTCCGGCAAATCACCGATCAACCCGCGCACCTCAACATGGCCTCGTTTGCCGATCACCGTGGGATGAAACCCGGCTCTGGCGAGCTCGAATAAAGCTTGATGGGCCTGATGCACCAAGGGGCAGGAGCCGTCGACTACTTCATGTCCGCGTTCTCTCCACGTGGCCCTCGCTTGATCGGATGCCCCGTGCGCGGTGATCATCACTTTCTTGGTCGGAGCGGACCCCGCATCGAGTGACGACTCCACCGCCCCTAATGCAGTTAAGCGCTCCTTCGCAATCGGGTTATGGACGAGCTCCCCCAGAATAGTTAGCTCCCCTCGCCGGGCTAGATCTTCTGCTTGTTTGATTGCATCGCGAACACCAAAACAAACACCGTAATGCTGAGCTAAAATCACTTTCATGTCAGTTGGCTTTGTAGAGCAAAGTTTTAAACGAAAATTTTTATCCTCTCCCGAGCTTCACGATCTCTTCCAGGGTTTCTATGTAGAGTTTGAATGCACTCCGCCCTTTTTCCGTCATCGAATAGCTGGTTAAAGGTCGATCCAGTACTTCTTTAGTGACCGCAACATAACCAACCTGATGCAACGTCCGCAAATGAGTCACCAGATTGCCGTCGCTCATCTGCAACGCACTCTTCAGTTCCTGGAAGGGCCACCGCGATCGGGTCGCTAACAGCGTCATGATGGCAAGCCGTCCTTTCTCGTGGATCGTGCGATCAAGTTTGTTAAAATCAACCATGCTCGTTCTGCCGAGCGGAGAACATGACTATCACCCCGTAAATGGTGTGATAGAGGCCGAAGCTCCCAGCCATGGCGAAGTAGCCTATTTGTTCCAACGCCACGTTTGGCCGGTCGGGGAGTACCAAAATAGGCGTCATCACGCAGAGGATCAAAACGCTGGTTAAGATAAAAGCCCAGCCGAGGACAACGATTGACCGGGGTGCAAATGTCATCGTCGACAACAGCGCCAGCCCATACGAAGCCATCCAACAGACCGCGATGAAGAGTTCCGTCCCCGCCGCGCGGGTTAGGAAGAATGTCAGCGCAATCGCCACAATGAATGCCGGCGCGATAGCCAGTAAGGCCGTCCGTAACCGATAGGAAGCAAACCGTTCCTGGCGCCGCTCCGTGGAGCGAAAAAGGAAGAAAATGTTCGCCGTCGCACTCAAAACGCAGACCACCACCCAGACCAGTACAAAGTAATGCTGGAGCAGCGACTGCATTGGTCCCGGTATCAGCGCTAGCCCGGAAACCAAAAGCGCAATCAAACCGCAGAAGAGTGCCGCGGGAGCCGATACGGCGCGGTAAATCGTGGCCCGCTCCATCAGTTCACGAATGACGCGCAAATGTTCTTCCGCGGCAGAATGATTCATCGTCGAATGCTTTGTGGCACAAAGCTACGAGGGGGGCAAGCGAAAATCCGCAATTGCTACGACCAGAAACGTCTAAAACTAAGGCGAGAGCCCCTGTCCAACGGAATCAAAAACCAAAGAATTCGACTATGCCAAAATACGTGATTGAACGGGAGATCCCCAACGCTGGGAAACTATCGGCCCAGGATTTACGCGCCATATCCCAGACCTCTTGTGGAGTACTCAAAGCTCTAGGGCCCGATATCCAGTGGGTACAAAGCTTCGTGACGGACGACAAGGTATACTGCGTGTACCTCGCCCCTAACGAAGAATTGGTACGGAAGCATGCCCAACAAGGCGGCTTCCCGGCGAATCGGGTCTCCGAAGTACGCTCCGTGATCGACCCCACCACCGCCGACGCGTAGCGGTGTCGGCGACGATGGGGCTATCCCCTGGAGCTAGGCATCCCGTCCCGCGTTCGCAGCCCGCGCGGATGTCGACGCCTCCAAAAAGTGTGCAGGTACGGCGTTCGGAAAGGTGCGACGCCCGCGATTCGTTCAACCCGTCGGTAATCGTCCTTGTCGTCGTCCTCGAAAAACGGGTGTTGGCAGGACCACGGTACGTTCACCACGCTGGGTTTGGAAAACACCACAAGACCGTGTCACCGGAGGGATGCCCAACCTTAGGGATGACCCAGCGCCTGGAGGGGAGCCGCTTTATCGGTTAGCAGCTCTATCGGTGTCTAGCAGGCGGCTCCCGCGAATAACCCCTGAATTTGTATCACCCATGTCGCTCCGAATTTGGGCTGCCCGACCGGGAGAACCATCTGAGACGCTGGATCTCCGACGAACCAGGGGCCGCTTCCGGGAGCCGCCTGCTGCCATCCGATAGAGCAGCCCCCATATAAAGCGGCTCCCCTCCAGGGGATTGGGTAACGCCACAGCCATCAGATTAAATAACACCTGAGCATCGAGCTATAATTACTTACTATTTTTATGTTATTTCTTCTTGCCTCCTTCTAATCTTCCACTAACATCCGGCTTATGAATCCCGAAGATATTGAGAAAAAAACGGAAGCTGAATCTTCAGCTCATACCGCTACCAAAGGCGGGGAGAATAAGATCCCGGTCTTAGGTATTGCCGCCGGTCTCACCGAATCGGTGAAAGAAGCCCAGGAAGCAGAAAAAGCTTTGGAACGCGCCCGCGACCCGGAACGCACCGAACAAGAACGTTCAGCCGCGAGTCGAGCCGCAGCCATTCATGGACGGCGAGCCCTATTTAAAGCGGTCAGCAGTGTACTGACCCAAAGTCCAACCGATGGCACAGCCGCCTCTCTCACTCTGGACGGAGCCAGTATGATCTTGGATCAAATCGAAGGCGACCCGAACAGGTTAGAGAAAAGCGCTTCCCGCAATACTGGCACCAAACGCACCAGCACCGAATCGTTCATGCAAGGAATACGAGAACAAGCAGCCACAGAAAATCAGCATCAAAACGGCGAACGACCGGCAATCAAACAATGATCGCCGTAATGGCGTGTGGGCACCCGACATTCACAGTGCCCACACCTATAGACCTGCAAAACATAAGTCCCATGAGTCGCATTCGCCTTGCGCCCCCTGACGACGTTCCACGCCCACACGCCCACACGCCGATACGCCTACACGCGCTTCTCCGCCGCCGCTAACAACCGCCGAGCCGTTTCCCGGCAAGCCGCCAGAGACGGCGGCGTTTCATCTCTTAAATTCAACGAACTTCCTACCCCTAGCGCCGCGGCGCCGGCCTTGAAAAAATCAGGCGCGTTGTCCGCCGTTATCCCGCCCGTCGCCATCAGGGGAATATCAGGAAAGGGTCCGCGCAGCTCCTTCAAATAATCGCTACCCAGCGTTGTCGCTGGAAAAACCTTAATGACCTCCGCCCCAGCTTGGTAAGCGGAAAAGATCTCCGTCGGCGTCATCGCGCCCGTGAAAACCGGCACCTGCGATGCTCGCGCGACCCTGATCACTTCCGGATTATAGTTCGGAGTCACCAAGAAACGTGCTCCTGCACGAATCGCTTTCTCCGCAAGCTCAGGAACCGTTACCGTGCCCGCCCCGAACACCGCTCCCTTAAAGTTGCCCGCCGAAGTTTCTAAAAATGGCAGACACCCCGGCGAATCAATCGTGACTTCGATAAACCGGATCCCTGCTTCAACCAGAACGCGCACACACACCTCAACCTCCACACGCGGCCGCCGCAGAATGGCAACCACCGGCGCTGACCGGAGCTCCTGTAATAACGTGCTCATTGATGTAGCTACTCTGTCCTCCGGTCTTGACCAAGTAATCATTAATCAGTTCGAGGCGTCGCCTCCTGCTTACTGCTTACTGATGGTTCTTCCGGGTTTGGCGTGGGATTCACAAGAGAGTCAGGCGCAACGCTTTCGCGGATGCCCGTTCTAGACCATGAAATGGTCCAAGAGAACAGCCCAGGGCTTTAGCCCTGGGTCGCCGTACCAGAGAAGCCGCCCTGAAAGTGGCGACCGAGGATCGTGCAGGGCGATGGCGCGTTGATTAGGCCAGCCGCGCTATCGGGTGCCACTTTCAGGGCACGTGTCTTTAACGGACTAACCCAGGGCTAAAGCACCTGGGCTATGATCTATAGCCGCTCCGCGGCAAAATCCGACAGGCTCCTGTTCTCTTAAACCAATTCATGGTTAGAAGCCCGACTGCCTGATTAGTCCCGCGCAAAACCCGGAAGAACGATTACTGATTACTGCTTACTGATCACTGCGCGACAGGCCGGGAGACGCGGCGCCGAGAGGATCGATGATCTGCGCTCGGACCAGAGAATCAGGAAAAGCGATAGTAAGCTCGACCATTGCGCCTCTTGACCACTCGCGGTCAGATCCACCGCCGTCAAAAAGGAGATTACCAACTGAATAGAATACGGGATGGCCGTGAATCGATTCGTGATCGAGAACGCGGTGGGGTCCCGTCCCGATGACAATGCTAGCGCCGGCATCGATCCACTCGGTCGCTCGTTCGTGGCAAAGCGCCCGGCTAGCCTCAGCGTCCCAATGGCAAAAGACGATACAAAACTCGCCGGCGCCGGACGCCTCACCGATCTTTTCCTGAAGCAGGTCCGAATCCCAAGGGCAAATGCCGCTTTCAGTTGCAGTGGCAATTGGAGAACAAAAACTTGGATCTGCGCAACCGAACACGGCCATCCGAATTCGCTTACGCTCGAAGCGTGCAGGCGCGCAGGCAGTGCTCAGGTTCGAGCCGCCCCCGATGGGGATTATGCCCGCATTGCGTAACCCGGAAATAGTTTGTTTAAAGCCACTCAGACCAAAGTCACCCGTGTGATTGTTAGCCACCAACATCCCGCCAAAGCCGGCCTTAGCGATCAAAGGTGCCGCCTCTAGTGGAGCTCGGAAACAGTAAGGTTTAGATTCCGGCGCAAGATTGGACGCGCAGAGACTGCATTCCAGGTTAGCCAAGGCTAGATCCGCCTGATGGTTAGCCGCGGTCCACGGCAGTAAAACGTCTGAACCGGCTAGAATTTTATCTTTAAAGGTTCTGCCGAGCATGATATCACCACCGATCAACACATGCGCTGACTGTTCCGGCTGAGGCACACGCAGCACCGAAAAACGACGTCTGGTTTTGGTGAGCATCGCCAGCGGCACAATCTCAGGGCGCCCCTCCAATTGGTGAACCACCAGATCATTCAATCCCAGCCAGCCCGGTCGCTCGGTACGCCAAAGTGCGGCCACATGGTTATCAAAAATAATAACAATACCGCTATTAAAGTCATCTGTTTGAACCCGGACTAATTGCTCAGGATTCGTATCGGATTGGTCGAGATCGACTTTCTCCAGAAGATTGAGTCGCGGGATCAGACGCTTAGCGTCTGACCATGGGATCTGCCAACCACATTCGCGCAAGCCGGAGATGATAAAATTGGCACAATCTGCGCCCAGTCCGACTTCAGGTCCGCTGGCTCCCAAACGGGCCAGACTGCTCCCAAAAAAGATGTAGGGGAGGTTGAATTCCGCCGAGAGCGCTTTTTGAAATGGCGAAACGCCGTCGGCAACACTGATAAGTCGAACTGTCTTCGAGACGAAGACGCCTGAACTCGTTTGGATCTGTGCAAAGATCTCGGCGACACCATAGCCGGTCCTGGGATCAAAAGCGCCCAGAAGCGACGAGCCTTGTAAAACCGATTCGCCAGACAATAACGCCGGCTCTCGATAGATCCAACGCGATGCCCCGTCCGCAAACCCGAACTGTTCAACGCTAACGTTATAACTATCGGCCGTGGATCGGAGACAGTACCAGCGGATACTTTTAGTATCAGGTGGAACGGCTGCGGCCAAGCTGAAGCTGGCCAGTTCGCCATGTCTAATGGTGAGAGAAGGGGGCGCAGCGCGATTGTGAGCGCGGATCTCAGGCGCATTGGGAACCGCCGCACTTAAGAATTGGTGCCAACGGTCCGGCTGATCCGTTAGGTTGAGCCGATCCGCCTGGCAGACCAAACAATTTCGAGTGCTTTCACCCAGTTGCTCCAAGGAAAGTCTCGGAATGGCTTGGTTTGCCTTCCTTAACTCATTGGCCCGATTTGAGGTGTCGCCGCCGGTCGTGGCGAATGGTTCGAATTCGATGTCCGCATTCGCGACTCGACAAGAATATTCCACTGCTAAAGCCAACAGCCGATCGGCTTGTCTGGCATCTCGAAGATAAGGAGTCGAGACTGAAAAGGTAACGGCCGCGAGATTTTTGATGGTTAACACCAGAAGGAAGATTTCTTTGAACCGCGGCTCAAGATCAGCATCCTCGGTGTGGGCAAAAAAATCGAGATCGATTGAGACCACGATCGGTTGCTCTGGCCGATCCAAGGCGGATAGCTGGGCCTTAAGCCGGGTCAAATCAGTGACGTTGTAACTACGGGATAGATTCTTTTCCAGCCGCGGACAAACTTCCTCATGGCCGTCTAAGAAAAGGCGGCATTCATTTTCGAGATGAAAGATTTGGGCTGGCTGAAGGGTGTAAGGTGGCACCCAGATAACTTGCGCCAATGGGCGCGGCATTAGCGGCTCGATCCAATTGTAACATTGGATCTTCCCGGATTCTCGCCAGCTCCGAAATAGTTTTTTTTTGGTCGGTGAACCGTCCGCCGATCGTATGGCCGCCCGGATTTCATCGGAATTGAAAATCGCCGACGCATCGGAATGCGCGTCGAATAGGAGAAACGTGTGCGGGCGATCTAGATCGAGGTGTTCAGCTAAGAAGTAAAATGACCCCGCGTGCGAGTCCTCAATGTAAATTGGTAATTGCGAGGAACTCGCCAAAGCCTGACAGAATCCGGCGCCGGCAATGGTGGCGACCACACAGCAATGAAGTAAACGGCCCATCACCTCGCCGGATGGACCTCCGGCGCTTGGGTAAGATTACGAAAAAGTCGAATTCGCGTGATGCAGGTATCTTGATACTTGGTACCGGGGTAAACTTCACGAATTGTTAACCGAATGGTTCGAACCACGTCTTTGCTTTCAGGTAGCTTAATATCGAATGGATCCATTTGATCTGGTAGTTCCACCGTGACCGGTTCGGCGCCGTTTACGCTGAGGTCAATTTTCTTGATCCGATTATTGGCCCGAAACAGAGAGTCTGACGTGGCCAAGCCATTGGTAATCTCGAGAGTGTCTAACAAAACCGGAACCGTGGCATTCAGCTCAAGCCATTCGCCCTCCCCATTTCCAGTGACTCCTTCTGCCCAGCAACTGTTTGGGTCTATATCGCCGCTGAATTTATTGACGTTATCCGGCTTGTATCGATCTTCCTTCAGGCTGGAGGAGGCGGTGACTTTAAAGTCGGTCAATTCAAATTTCCAGTGGTCTCCCTTTGAGCTGTATCGGCCGCCGTTTACCCGGTCGGCGCCGTCGCCCTGTGCAGAGGGATAGGACTTGATTTCAGGAGAGGTTTCGATGGCGATATCGTCCGAGAAAGTTGGCTTGAAATCGACGAAATCCCAGGTCCAGGTATCTTTGTCCGAGTGTTGAAATCGTCCTGGTTTACCACCCCGGATTTTTACCTCATCCGGATTAACCGACTTTGCCCGAATCACGACATGGCCGTGCTTGATAGGTCCAGCCCAGATCGCTGCCGTCGAGAAAAGATAAGTTAACGAATTCGGGTAACTATGCTCATCGTCCGAAATGGTCTCTGTATATTTACCATAAGGCGCCCGGTAACTAACTGTCAGTACCCGATGCTGCTTAGGAGCGAAGTCGAGCCGGAAGGTGTACCATTTGGGGATTTTGATGTCCAGTTCCTCTTGAATTCCCTCGACCCTTGGCGCATCGCCTCCCTTTACGCTGTAAGCCAGGGGTTTGTTGTCGGCCGCGATAACGAAATCAGTGAAGATTGCTGTTTTGGCGGAAGCTGGTTCGTCGTCCATTTCGCTTTTTAGAGCCACACACGGAAATGCGGCCAATGTCGTCGTCTGACTTCCCGGATTAAAGAAGTCGTACCGGACATGAACCGTCGCCGTCTCGGCAAATAGGTCGATCTGCAGATCTTCTGTCTGCATCTCGACCTTTTGCAGATTCACCGGCAAAAACTTGTTACGAGCGATTTCACCGGAGGTCGGGTTGCCTTGGACGTTCACTCCGGAGCCGTAGCCGCCGCCGTTGGCGAGGCAAAATGTAGACCAGCTGATAAGAATCAGGATTGAGCCGACTTTCATAAAACCCCTTATTTACTAAATCGCCTCGATTAGAACAACTCTAAGTCGCTTTAACCTCGTTAGCGGATAGCAAAGGTTCTTCCGGATGATATAAAGATTTTTGTGGTCTCAACCACGAATCCCAAGGAGAAAAAGCTTCTGGATACACAGCCGGCGATCAGCGGGCATACCTGGCATATCTCACCAGATTCGATCTGGCTGGCGGACCAGGTACGCGACGTTCACGAGGTTGGGCACATGGAACTTTATCGGCGGGTTGCCGGTCTGAACTTCGATAAGATCCAGGATTTCTCCAATCGGGCTTGGGCTAGCCTGAGTTCAAAGAGAAAATATTCCAAGGGCGAGGAAGGTATCATCGACTTTGTGAATTGGAGCCCGGCTAACGCCCGGTTGCTCATCTTTTTGCGTGGTCCAGCCCACGGAGATGCTGATGATAAACCATGGTTCACGGATTGGTCCGTGTATTTCAATCTGCAAACCCAAAAGTTTGAATATACGGCTTACCTTGAGCGGTGGAATTCTCAGGTCTTCAAGTTAGCTTTAAATGCTGAATACGACGAACTAACCAGTCCAGCGCCTGCGAGCGCTGAATCTCTAACCGATACGGTTTCAAAAGACGAATGGGAAAGACGCCAAACAGACGCTGATCGAGCGCTCAATGAGGTTTATCACAAAGTGTTGACTAAATTGAGCCCGGCAGACGCTGCCAGGTTGCGATCGGACGAGGTCGCTTGGATCAAGAAACGCGACAAAGTAACGGACGAATTCGCTAAACAGGGCACTCCACCAATCCCGGCATTACGGCGGCTTCAAGCCACCGTTGATTTGACGAACGCGCGCGCGGTGGAGCTGAAAGCGCAGCTGAACGAATCAGAAACCCAATAGGCGCAACCACCGGCGTTGAGGAACTGGGTCCTTTTATTTACATTGGCTATCTGTTATCCGGAAAACGCGTCGAACGAAACGGTTCTCGACTATCCCTTTAGGTTAATAGTAGTCCCGGCGGGTGATTGTAAAGCAGCTCTCGATTTTCATCTCTCTCTGCTGCCTGGCTGAGCGGGCGGCCATGAGCCAGACGACTCCCAGTAGCGCATACATGTCTCCATTTAACCGCGATCCAAGTATAGTGCGCGCAATTGTTAGAGGCGAAGCCACGAAGCTCGGCACGAAGGCGGTCGAGTTTGGCATGTGGGTCAACGAAGACGAGTCGTAACCATGGCCTTAGGCGAGTCGATGACTGGCGTGCCTGCGCGTACCAACATGCATTATCGCATCGGCGGAATCGCGGAGACCTTCATGTCCACGCTTTTGTTGATGTTGGTAAAGCAACATCGTATCGCCCTGGATAAACCGATTTTGCCGTGGTTCCCCGGCCTTTTAGGAGCCGATAAAGTAACGCCGCGGATGTTGGTAGCAAACACGGCTGGCTATATCGACTACGTTTATGTGACGGATTTCTCGGACCTGCAAGAGGCCCAGCCATTTCGCGCGTTTACCGACGATGAGTTGATCCAGTACCCGACCTCTATTTCGCGTTTGGATTTGTCGTGGCCAACGGCTGGATCGTGCAAAATCCCGTCGTCAATGGTTACAGCGGCGCGTTCGGTTACAAATTGGCCAACGGCGTAACCATCACTGTGGAAGCCACCAGAAGCGAGACCGCCACCTCTGACGCGCCCGCCTTCGAGATTCTCCGCGAGGTCACTAAGTACGTGACCCCGGACTCGCCCATTAACTTCTAGTAAACCTATCGTCGATCAATTGTGGCCATTCTCTTGGCCGACTGAGTATAGGTTTTACGAATGCTCCTGATTTCGACCACCTCAACGGTTTAACCGCGTCTCCCAGCACAGACTGGCCGAAGTCGAGTCATCAATACAAGCCGGAATCGCTTGAGATATCTGAACGGGGAGAGTCACGCAAAGACCCCAAGCGGACGATTGGTGGGTACTGGGCCCCCAGGCATTTCGATGGGCTCGATCGAGTAGCGGAAAATCATCCCTAGGAGCTATGGAATTCCGGGCATCATTTCTGCAAATTGGACTGCAAACTTGAATGCTTGGCGCTTCGCGTGAGGGGTAGCATGCTAGAGCGCGGATGATAGCCCGAGTCGGGTGCGAGAACCGGCACCCCTCTCATGAAGCGCCAAGACAGACTACACTGCGTTTAACTACCCCCGATTTTTATGAGCGAACTTGACACCCATCCCGACCATAATCATCAGCACGGCTCACGTTGCGGCCATACCGCCATCAAGCACAGCGGTCATGTCGATTACCTGCACGATGGTCACCTACATCATCCGGCTGGAGCCTCTGGCTCCACGCTGGTGGAGGAGCATAGCTTGGACGTCAGTCCCCAGAACCCGGATCGCTGCACACCTGACCACAGATGTGAGGGTCACGAGCCCGCGCACGTACACGGTCCCGATTGCGGACATGAGGCTGTGCCCCACGGCGATCACGTCGACTATCTCGTTAATGACCACTTGCACCATCCTCATGGCGATCATTGTGATGATCACGGTTCGGTCGAAGTCATTAGCGAAGGCTGAGGACGAGCTCCGGGTACCTTTCAGACAGAAGATTTTTTACAGAAGATAACGAAGGCAACGAAGGACTGAGGCCTTGAATGGACCAGCACTCTCGGCCGGATTTTCCTTCGTTATCTTCGTTGCCTTCTGTAAAAAAACTTTGTTGCTGTTGATAATGGAGATGAACACGGATCGGGTAGCGTTGATTGCGGGCGGCACAGGAATCGTAGGTCGCAACCTGGCAGCCTTGCTTCTGGAGCATGGTTGGACGGTATACGGATTGGCGCGCCGGCCGTCGTCGGTGGGAGGCGCAATCCCGCTGGCTGCTGATCTGCTCGATCGCGGTTCCCTGGTTGCCGCACTTACCAGCATTGCGCCGACTAACGTCTTCTTCTGCTCGTGGCTTCGACAACCAACCGAAGCCGAGAACGTCGCGGTGAACGGCGGGATGATCGAGAACCTGTTCGCCGCGCTCCGAGAAAAACGGCTGCAGCATGCGGCGTTGGTCACCGGAACGAAGCACTACCTCGGGCCTTTTGAGTCGTACGGGCAAACTGCAGCGGAAACGCCCTTCCGCGAAAACACGCCACGACTGCCCGGGATTAACTTTTACTATACTCAGGAGGACGTGCTGTTTCGCGAAGCTGTTGCCCGTGGCTTCGGGTGGACGGTACATCGCCCGCACAGCATTGTCGGCTATGCGCCGGGCAATGCGATGAATATGGGCCAGACGCTCGCGGTCTATGCCGCGCTCTGTCGCGAGAGCCGTGAGCCGTTTATCTTTCCGGGCTCACCTGAACAGTGGAACGCTCTGACCGACGTCAGCGATGCGCGGATCGTTGCGCAACAACTGGTATGGGCCGCAACCACTCCGGCGGCGCATGGCCATTCGTACAACATTTCAAATGGGGACCTGTTTCGGTGGCGCTGGCTTTGGCCGCAGATAGCCGCCTATTTCGGCGTGGAATGGCAAGGGCCGCCAGCAGGTGGAACGTTTCCCCTGGAGCCTCGAATGACCGGGGCCGCGGAACGTTGGAAGGCACTGGCGGTGAAGCACGGACTAGCAGAACGGGATGTGAACCAACTGGTCTCATGGTGGCATACCGACGGCGATCTGGGCCGCACACTGGAATGCGTGAACGACATGACGGAGAGCCGCGTGCGCGGTTTCTCCGCGTTCCAATCAACCCCCACTTCTTTCTTTGATCTGTTCGACCGCTTACGCGCTGAGCAGCTGATTCCGGCATGAAAGCCTAAGGACCATGTACTAAACCCGGGCCAACCCCTTGTGGGGATGTGCACGAGCAGGTGACTTGCCGCTGAGGTTCCGGTAGGCAGTTCGATGCGGCCGAGGGCATGGCGGCCACGCGAGGCCACCGGTAAATGCACGGGTAGACCATCACTTTACCGTTCGTTTTTTTTCGGGAACATCGGAAAGCTTGGATTCGTGATTAGCATGGGCGTTGAGCCGTTGTTTCAGTACTTCGCGTAGTGTCTGCGCGAGGTTCGGAGTTGCGCTCGAACACATGACGAGCAGACGCGCTGGTTTGTCATCCACCGATAGATAGGCATGTCCCATGGTGCTGTCAAAATAGGCACAATCGCCAGCTTCCAAGACCTCGGTCTCATAGAATTCGGAGTGTAGTCTGATGGCTCCCTTAAGCACATATACGAATTCTTCGCCCACGTGGTTCCAAAGACCACCAACCGCGTTTATCGAGTTCGCGCGAACGTCGATCACCATGGGGATGATTCTCTTGTGCGCGACCTCTGTGCACAAGTAGGTGTAGCTGTAGTTCTCGTCTTCGAGCAAAGAACCGGCGTGACCCCGGCTTATACTACGGCGTCCCATTACGGGCCGGAGCGCTGATTCTCCTGGGCGACCGACCAGGTCGCCGATCTCGATCTCAAGGCCCGAGCAAAGCTGGAGAATTGTCTGATAGGACGGCGTGATAAGGTCATTCTCAAGCTTGGAAAGCGTCGATCGGGAAATGCCAGTCTTCGCTGCGACCTCTGCCAACGTCCATCCGTGATGCGCACGCCTTTCCCGAAGAACCCGACCTATTCCGGTCGCTTCGCCTCGCAACCCGCTAGTTCTCGTGGACTCTGCTCCGTCCGAATGGGCTTCTGGTGTCTTAGTTAGAATTCCAGGGACTTTCTTATGCAGCGACATAGGTAAGCGTAACTGCCCCATTTTCGCAACAGTTTCCTAAGTTGACAATTTGTTTCTCTCGTGCAACCTGCTTAACGCTCTCGGGCAGTCAGCTGGAGCGAAGGAAAAACCCTTCTTCTGTCCTAATACGGCAAAGCCGTGCCCGGAGCGGGTCCTTGTGAGAACGCCAGATTCATCCCAAGCATCGCCTCTGCGAAAGGAATCAGAGTCCGAGGGCGCATTATCTTGGTCTAACACGGCAACGGCGCGGTTTGGTGATGAACGTACGCCGTTAATCAAGCGGTTCCAAATATTCATCCATCACCACTCCACCTTTGTACCGTTCATCATACTCTTGGCGAGCTTACTATCATTCGGTATGGCGGATGGGACGACCTTTCTCTCACTATTTAATATATCTCTAGTCGTACAACAGGTGACCATTATTGCCACCGTCGGAATTGCTCAAACCTTAATCATTTTGACGGCTGGAATCGACCTTTCCGTAGGAACGATCCTGGTGCTCAGTCACATACTTATGGCGCGACTGGCGGTTCAAAACGGATTGCCTGTCGAAGTTGCGCTCGCTGCGGGAGTAGCAGTGGGGACAATGTGCGGACTACTAAATGGTTGTTTGGTAACGCTACTTAGGCTGCCTCCCTTTATCGCCACTCTGGGAACCTGGAGCATTTTCGGCGCTCTCAATATTTGGTACTCACATGGCGAAACTGTTGCCGCTGGTCAGATTGCCTCTGCAGCGCCTTTGCTGCAACTCTTGGGCAAAGCAATGAGGTTTTACGGGGCAGCCATCACGTACGGATTTGTGATGCTTGTATTCGTGTATTCCGGGATGTGGTATTTGCTGAATAAAACGGCTCTTGGTCGTCACATTTATGCCACTGGCGATGACAACGAGGCTGCGCGCCTCGCGGGTATCAATACAAAACGTACGCTTTTGGCCGCCTACACTATCGCCGGATTCATCTGTGGTATTGGGGCCTGGATATTAATCGGCCGCGTCGGCGCTGCCAGTCCGCTAGCGGGAGGCACCCTTAACCTCGACTCGATTACTGCCGTTGTAATTGGCGGCACAAGTCTCTTTGGGGGCAGGGGATCAATCACGGGGACACTAATTGGAGCGCTGATTGTTGGAGTATTTCGCAACGGCTTGGCCCTCAGCGGTGCCGACGTTGTTTGGCAAGAGTTCTCGGTGGGGGTTCTAATACTTTTCGCGGTCGCAATTGATCAGTGGATACGCAGGGTCGCCAAATGATGCAAGTACCGGTTCTTCAAGCACGCAATCTCGTGAAGCGCTATGGCAGTGTTACCGCACTCGATCACGCAGACTTTGAGCTATTACCCGGCGAGATATTAGCTGTAATAGGTGACAACGGTGCCGGCAAATCCACATTAATTAAGGCCTTGGTTGGTGCGATTATCCCTGATCAAGGGGAGATTTTGCTAAACGGGCGCGTCGTACATTTTCGTTCACCTTTAGAAGCGCGAAAGGCCGGCATTGAAACGGTTTTTCAAAACCTGGCTTTGTCTCCGTCGCTTAGTATTGCAGATAACTTGTTCCTCGGCCGAGAAAAGCGCAGCGCCGGAGCTTGGGGCCGGCTTTTTCGTGCACTCGACGAACGAGGCATGCGCGCAGAGGCGAGGCGAGCGCTGTCGGGGCTGGGTATCACGACCGTTCAGAATATCAATCAGACTGTCGAAACGTTGTCAGGTGGCCAGCGGCAATGCATCGCTGTGGCGCGCGCCGCTGCTTTTGCAAGCCGAGCGATCATTATGGATGAACCCACCGCGGCGCTAGGAGTGAAGGAATCGCGCAGAGTACTAGAACTCATTCTCGAAATACGCAGTAAAGGTCTACCGGTTGTGCTGATTTCACACAATATGCCGCACGTATTCGAAATTGCGGATCGCATCCATATTCATCGCCTCGGTACTCGCGCCTGCGTAGTTAGGCCGACCGAGTATTCGATGTCCGACGCTGTCGCCATTATGACGGGTGCAACCAAGGCGCCATGCTGAGAAAAACGGTCGAAAAGTTCACCCGCAACGTCGGACCAGCGCAATTCTCAATGTAGCGCGACGACGAGTGCGCCCGTCTGATAGTCCTGGCGACGGCCTTCTCCTTGAGCCAGGAGAAAATCTAAACCTTTTAAATTAAACCCTCATTAGAGAGCCTCGAGTTGAAAGTTCAGAAGAAAGTCAGCGGTAAAGCCCTGCTCGGGGAAAGTTTCTCAAAATTTCTTTCGTGAAACAATTGACAGCGCTGAGCTAATATGTTTCACACTATTGCTACTGCGAATCTAGGCCCTCCCCTTGCGCTCGCTGAAAGCCCAGAAGCATCCGCGTGAACCTAAAGCTCGAGTGGAGCTGCTGCGATAACAACTAACAGAGGTGACATCATGTGCTATAAACATCTAAGACGAGTAATCTTAGGTTCGACATTTGCTGTACTATTAGGGCTGTCAACATCGGCGTTGGCCGGCGATCTTGTTGGTCTGATAACTAAAACGGACGCTAATCCGTTCTTCGTTAAAATGCGCGAGGGCGCAAAGGCAAAGGCAGATGAACTTGGTCTGACCTTGCAGATGTTTGCCGGAAAATATAATGGAGATTACGAATCCCAGATCACGGCCATCGAGGACTTAATAGCGGCTAAAGCTAAAGGGTTCGCCATTGTGCCGAATGACTCTAAGGCCGTCGTGCCTGCAATCCGCAAGGCGCGAGAGGCAGGCCTTCTAGTGATTGTTCTCGACTCTCCAACTGATCCAATTGATGCGGCGGACGCTACTTTTGCCACGGATAACTTCAGCGCCGGGGAATTGATTGGAGAATGGGCCGCCAAAACGCTTGGACCAAAGGCAGCACAGGCCCACATAGCATTTATAGACTTATCAGTGAGTCAGACCGCCATAGACGTTCTTCGTGACCAAGGCTTCATGAAGGGGTTTGGCATCGATATCAAGGACCCCAAGCGTATTGGTGACGAAAATGACCCCCGTATCGTTGGTCATCAAGTTGGTTCTGGGGCCGAAGACAAGTCTCAGGTAGCGATGGAAAACCTACTCCGGAAAGATCAGTCCATCAATGTTGTCTACACTTTCGATGAGGTGACCGCCGCGGGCGCCTTGCAAGCCCTCGCCAGTGCCGGAAAGAATGACGGGAGTGTACTTGTGGTTTCCATCGATGGCGGCTGCGCCGGCGTAAGAAATGTCGCAACCGGTGCAATTAGCGCTACCTCCCAGCAGTATCCCCTCAAGATGGCCTCTATGGCTATGGAAGCGATCAATGACTTTGTCAAAACTGGAGCTAAACCGAAGACAACGGCCGGTCTGAATTTCACCGACACCGGCGTTGCTTTAGTGACCGATAAACCGGTTCCTGACGTTCCCTCCATAACGTCCAAGGAAGGGCTGCAGCTTTGTTGGGGTGAATGAGGACGTACTGACGGTTAACACTACTAACTAATAGAGAGTTGTTGGAACTGTTAGTCAGTGAGAATTGTCGACAATAGATCAAATGATCACGGTAATCGTGTGCGACATTTGTAGAGTTGCTGATCCGGTAGATTATGTGACGGCAGAGGGCCGTATTTATAGGAGTCAAACACAGCTCGGACGAATGAATGGGCTCGCGCCGGCTTTCTTTCGTTCGATCGACCAGCTGTCGAGAAAGGCATCACTTTGGCGTCAGTCTAAGATGCCAGGCGCAAAATTTCTTATTAACATTCTAGTTTTTCAATGGAGGAACCTCAAATGTCATCGTCTGCACAACAGTTTCTTTCCTTCGTAAAGAGTGCGAAAATCATCGATCTCTCGGTGACGACAGGGACAAATCAGCCTTCATCACCATATGAAGGGCAAGCTCCCGGTCACTTTTTGATGAACCATTATACATGGCCTCGTGGGACTTTCCGCGAATACGTGCAAGTTCATGACGATCATACCGGAACGCATATCGATTCGCCGTCACATTTTATTCCGACGCTGGAAAGCGGGCTGCCGCATGCCACGGAGTTCGGTACCGTTACGGTCGAACAGTTGCGCCTCGAAGATATGATCGGCGAAGCGGTAGTTGTCGATGTACGATCTCTCATAGATGGCTTTCCCAAGGGGGAAAAAACGCACCTGCGCGAGAGTCCGATTATAACTCGCGAATTCCTTGAAAAATGGGAGGACGTGAACGGCAGGTTTTCCGCCGGAGAGATCGTCCTATTCCGAACAGACTGGTCCGACACCTATTTCCGGCCATTACCAGAAGGCTTCAAATATGACCGGTCCCATCCCGCACCGGCCGCTGAGGCTATCGAACTTCTGCACGAGCGTGGAGTTCGTCATATCGGGATTGATGCTCGAGGCATCGGCCAGATGCAAGACGATAATTCCCCGCACTGGGCTGCGCTTGGTCGAGGTATGTTGGCAACCGAGAATCTAACAAATCTTGGCAAACTTCCCACGCGCGGCGCTCTCTTCATCTTCCTTTGCCACAAGTGGGAGGGTGCAACCGGGGGGTTAGGACGTGCCATCGCTCTGGTGGTTTAGCAAACAGATTGACTTGTGCTCAGCGCTACTCCGATGGCGATCGAGCATCTGCATATAAACATCTTTCACTCCCATTCCCTACAATGATTGAGGTTCTTCTTATGAGACATATCGTGCTTATGCCCTTTGGGCTAATTCTGTCCTATTCGATTCTCTTTTCGCCCATTATAGCAAGCGCTGCGGACGCGCAAAAAAAGGCTGTTATCGGCATCAGTGTCCCGGTACTACAAAATCCGTTCTGGCGCTCATTCGCCGACTTCGCCACATCTGCTGGTAAGGCATTAGGTGCGGAGGTCGTGGTAACGGATGCGAATCAGAGCGACTCGAAGCAGCTCGATGACATTCAAGGCCTGATTGCGCAGGGGGTAAATGGACTCGTCATTACGCCGAATACCTCCGCGATCGCGCGCGGTCTGTTGAGGCAAGCAGATGCGGCACATATTCCTGTCGTGATCGCGGAACGCTGGCCCGGCTTCAACCCATCCGACTACAATGGGAAAAGCTATGTCGGATTTATTGGGGTCGATAATACACTCGCGGGATATAACATAGCAAAGGCTCTCTATGATGCCGGAGTCCGAAAGTTTGTGGCGATCGGCGGCACGCCCGGTGGTGCTGTGGCTGACGAGCGGAATGCTGGCCTAAAGAAATTCGTGAGCGAGCATCCCGTCGCGAATCTTCTACAGAACCTGCAGAATGGCGAGCTTCGACAGAACGGATACACGGATGCCCAGAACTTTCTTTCTGCTTATCCGGGGCCGGGATTCCAAGGACTCTGGATATACAACGATGATACCGCTCTTGGTGCTATCAAGGCGTTCAAGGACGCCAATGTTATCTCCAAAGTTAAGGTGGCGTCGATGGATTTGATACCTGAGGAAGTCGCGGCCATCAAAGCCGGAGAAGCACTTTACTCCACCGGCGGTCAGTGGGCCGAAAGCGGAGAGGCTGTGGTCATGTGTTTCGACGCGATCAACGGCAAGATCGCTACGCCTCAAGCGCGTCAGCTTAGCATACCTGGCGTGACGAAAAGCAATGTGGAGGCCTATGAGCAGCAGTTTGTGACCTCAGTTCCGACCTACGATTGGAAAGCTTTGTCGGCTGTTTTCAATCCCAACGCGAAAACCACTGATTTTATCATTTCCATTAAATAACAAACGGCAGGGCTGGCCTCACTTCAGCTCGCTAGCTGCGCGTCGGGCGCTCCGCCGACACATTCTCCTGGGAATCAAAATGATTATCAATACTCACTGCCATCTAACGACCTACAAGCAGGATTTCAGCGCGGCGATGGGCGCGCTCTATGAGAACAATTACAGACGAAAGGGCGAGCTGAACTGGTGGACCGGGAAGCCCTGGACCGCTCAGGATTTCTGCGTAACTCCCGAAAAGCTTGTAGCTGACATGGACCGAGCCGGCGTCGATAAATCGGTCATCATGGGCTACTACATGCAGACGATGGGCAATATCAAGCCGGATCTTGCAGAGTATATGAGTGAGTGCGTGGCGAAATTTCCCGATCGAATCATCGGGTTTTACACCGCAAACCCATTGGGAGGGTTACGGACCGTGCGCGAGATTGAGAAGTATGTCGGGAGGGGCAGTCTCAGCGGTGTAAAGATCATGCCGGGCTATGATGCTGTCGCCATTAACGATCATCGTATCTGGCCCATCTATGAGGTTACGCAGGAGCTGGGTGTACCGATCATCATTCACACCGGTCATAGCTCGCTTCCTCATGCGAAATCTCTAACCTATAACCACCCACTCTACATCGAAGATCTAGCTCTCGCATTTCCCAATCTTAAAATCATCGCGGCCCACACAGGGATGCATTGGCCTGAGGACGGCCTAACGTTGCTCCTTCGGTACCCGAATGTCTATGGTGATTTAGCGTTCTGGAGCACGATGCCGTTTTTCAAAGTTGTTGAAACTATGGTTTGGGCAAAGAAGCTCGGGCTATTTTCAAAGTTGCTGTGGGGCACCGACTATCCGGAGTACGATTTCGAGCCGGAAATTGCGATGTATAAGAAGGTCCCGGACTACTCCGTCCGCCATGAGTTGGAGCCTTTCGTCGACCAGAGCGATATCTCTGCCTTCCTGGGACGGAATGCAGCCAAGCTGTTCGGCCTTTCGAAGAGTGCCCCAAGTCCGGAATAGAATCGGGGACTCATGCCTCAGAAAATGTCAGACGCGCCGCTTTTCGAAATATCGGGAATCAAGAAAGCTTTCGGCGCTGTGAGGGCACTAGATTGGGACGATCAAGCGAAGGTCCAGATCAAACTGGGAGAGGTGTGGGCGTTCGCCGGCGAGAATGGGGCCGGAAAGTCCACACTGGCGGCTATATTGGCGGGTGTTACCAAGAACGACGGCGGGACAATCTGGTATCGTGACGGTGCCTACGCGCCTGGGTCGATTAACGCAGCACAGGCTTTGGGTGTACAGATCGTGTTCCAGGAACCGGCGCTAATTCCCTCTCTGACAGTTGCAGAAAACTTCTTCCTGCGGCGAGAGAAGCAGTTTAGGTACCTGGTCTTCCAGAATCGCTGGCGTATGGAGGTGGAGGCCCGAAGACTCCTCAACGATATTTGCCCTCACATCGATCCTGCGACTGTAGCTCGAGATCTGAGCCTTGAAGACCAGAAGCTTATCGAAACGGCTCGCGCTTTATCTATGGGCCCCTGTTGCATTATCTTCGATGAGACGACGGCGACAATGTCCAGTCAGAACACGGCTCTTTTGCTCAACATGATAGAGCGCGTAAAGGAGAGTGCCACCGTAATCATCGTGACGCACAGGACAAAGGAGATTTTCGAACTGACGGATAAGATATTAATTCTTAAGGACGGTAAACACGTTGGCGTCAAAAATACGAGAGATACGACTCCCGAAGAGTTGTCTGATCTCATGGTCGGTCGGAATGTCAATCTGAACATACGCTCACGGCAGCTCGCCTCTACAGAAGACCGGCCTGAGACTCTTCTTGAAGTAAAAAACCTGCACATTGAGGGAGGAGTTCAGAATTTCTCGCTCCGTCTTGAGAGAGGGGCAATTATCGGCATCGGCGGGTTGGCCGGAGCCGGTCAGGAGAGCGTGTTAAGGGGTCTATACGGACTGGTGAAGTCCACGGCTGGAGAAGTGTTGATTAAGGGGAGTCCTTACGCCATTCGGAGCCCGAGGCGGTCCATCCGCAAAGGGATCTCTTACAGTCCCAAGAATCGGGATCGGGAAGGATTGATTCTGCGACAGAAGGTTCGGGAAAACACCGTGCTCTCCGTTCTCGGTCGCATGTCTAGGTATGGGTTTACTCGCCGGTCTCGCGAGGTACAACTCTCCGCAAGCAAAACTAAACAGCTGAATATTAAATGCAGATCCGTGGAGGATGCGTGTCAGAACCTCAGTGGCGGAAATCGGCAGAAGGTGGTGCTTGCCAAACTTCTCGCGACTAACGCTGAGATCTTCCTTTTGGATAATCCGACCCGCGGTATTGATATTGGGGCTCGCGCAGAAATTTACCAACTCCTGAACAGATTAACTGCTGGCGGCGCCGGAATCATTATGGCCAGCGATGAACTGCAAGAGCTTCTGCAAATGAGCGACGCGATTCTCCTGATCAAGGACGGTAGGATTTCAAAGGTATTCCACCGCCAAGCGAATCCCACTGAAAGCGACCTTATCCGTCATATGGTCTGACCTGAAACCGGTTAATGTACCATAAGGAACTCTATGGTCGCTGACGCGAAGATATTTGACTGGGCAAAAAGACGGAAGGCTCTACTGTGATCACCCGCGTTGAAACAAACTTGAAAACTGCTTCGAGACCCAGTGAGGCTATAAGCAAGTTACCGATGAGGGCTCATCCCCGAATGAAAAATGTACGTGCCTTCGTCCCTTATGCAGCCTTCATATTGATATTCGTCTTCTTTACCTTGGTTGCTTTCAACCGATTCGACACACTCAATAACTTCAGCACGATCCTGCAGCAGGCCACAGTGCTAGCGATCGTGGGCTTTGGCATGCACTTCGTCATAACAATGGGAAGCATCGACCTTTCTGTTGGATCGACACTCGGCCTGGCTGGATTGATCGGAGCCTCTGCATCAGCCTTTAACTCTCCCGCAGGCGTCCTAGCCGCACTGGGCGTCGGAGGTATGATTGGACTCTTCAACGGTTTAGCATTCACATTCCTAAAAGTGCCATCCTTTATGGTATCGCTGGGCACCTTGCTTATAGCGCGGGGCTTGACGATCGTATACTCGCATAGCAATCCGATTGTAGTTGCAGACTCGTTGATGTTTCTAGGAGTGTTCCCTAATATCGTTTACATCGCCGTGATTACCCTCGTGCTGTGCTATGTAGCGTATAACTACACAACATTTGGCAGATACTGCATTGCTATCGGAGGAGACGAACGAGTCTCAAGCTTAAGCGGTGTTCCAATTAAGGTGATAAAAATATCCGTTTTCGTCGTTTCAGGTCTTCTCGCCGGCCTTGGTGGAATCGTAACGGCGTCTCGTCTAGGCGCAGCGACTCCGACCGCCGGAACGGGATTCGAACTGAGCGTGATCTCGGCGGTCGTACTTGGTGGCACACCGCTCACTGGAGGTGTCGGAAGTATGCAGAACACTGTTATCGGTGCTATCATTATTGCGATGCTTGGTAATGGCCTTGTCATTCTGGGCGTGCCTTCAGAGATACAGCAGATCATTACCGGTTTGATTCTCATCTCGGCTGTATTCATGTCTCTCGAGCGAAGTAAAATCGGCATCATAAAATGATAGGCCCTGGCTAAAGTCATTCCCGAGCGGGTTCAGTGATCCGCGGACCGATCTTCCGAAATCGGATTGATTCGGCGTCATTTATTCCGGTCATCGCTCCGGGATTGCTTCCTGGAGCGGGCTTTGCGAGATCGCAGAAACTCGGCTTGGCGATGTTCCAATCCCATGGGACCGTTCATAATGATTTTCGTTATTCCCAAGGCCTTAATCTTTAACTTCAACATACCTACTTCGAAATCTTAAGGTTCCCTTCAGTTGTGAGGTGAAGGCTTCGGCCCTACTGAGTAACCAAGCAACTGAGACCAGACTGACACCCTCATCCGATAACACACTCGGATTTACGGTTACGGAATTGGGCCTCAGTGCTAATCAAAGTTGTTATTATGAAGAAGTATTTTCTACCGGTTCTGTTAACCCTCGGTCTGTTTGCGCTCGTGCCACAACAGGTAAAGGCTGACGGCTTTAGCATTTTCACGGGACCTGCGTATTGCGAGCCACATCCTCAGTATTATGGTGGCTACTATCGCCGTTACTATTACTACGATAATCCGTACCAGTATCGGCAAGAGCACCGCCATTGGCGCCATTGGCAGCGCGAGCATGATGATGATTAGGTCAGTTACGGAGGACTAACGCAGTTTTGGCCAAGGAAAGGCCAGTATCGTCAGCATAGGGAGGTCACAGATGAACGGGCTGTTGCTAGTTTAGCAACAGCCCGTTACCTGGGTTGATTTACGAAAAGAGTGACCGCGAGCAGCAACTGTTAACAGCGGTAGATCGGATAGGGGGAGGTGAGAAGTGAATCATGAAGGCGCGAAGCGTTTACCCCGAAGGCTTTCGGGGCCGAAAACATCATAGTCCCGAAGCTGCCCATCTGGGTCAACCTAAGGAAACTAACCTTTGTCCCGGAGGGACGAAACGAAGGTAGCCATCCCCGAAAGCTTTCGGGCTGGTAAAGGGCGCACATGATCCGTCCCGTAGGGAACGGTGTGATCTGATCTGTGGCGTCACGCTTTAGCCGCCGTCGAGGACAATAACCCCTCTGGCCAACCGATCGTACCGTACCTTCCTCCGTCGCCATCCTGGCTATGGCGGACAAGACGGGACGGCTTCTGGATGGCACTTTTCCAGGCCCGAAAGCTTTCGGGGCTGGCTACCGTCATCTGGTCCTTTCGGGACAAACACTGCTGCGTCCTCAGGTTGACGCCTATGGGCGGCTGCCGGACCTTCTTGAGACGCGGCTTCCGCCTTCGCCGAGCATTTAGTGCCGGCCAAGGATTCAGCGTAAATCTCTGAGTTGATAGGTGTTCCTTCAGACCTTAGCTTTAGCCTCATGGGCGATAAATCTCCAAAAGACAAAAGCAAGCAAGCGGTTCAGAAACAAAAAACCGCGGACGTTCAAAGCCAGAAGAAGAAAGACGCCGCTAGCGCTAAACAGATTCCGAAGACTAAAAAGTAGTCCGCGTGGAAGACCGAAGGGGCGAACGAGCCACCCGACGAATCGATGGGTGCGGACTAGGCGAGAAGCGTTGGTCTACCGTTGGCCACCGATTGATTACCGATCAGCTTCCCTCAACTTCGCAGCTTTGCGTCCCTTCAATCCTTCGATGAACCGGTGATCTTCTCGTAAAAGGCGGCTGCATCGTCTAACTTTTCAAAGCTAGAAATTTGGTTGGCAGCCGCTGGCCAGACGAATCGTTCGAAGCCGTGAAAGTCGATAGAATCCGCGGTCACAACCACGTATCTTACGGCTAGATCGTTCAGTCGAAGTAGAAAGACCGATTCAGACTGTCGTCTCACGGAATAGACTTTTCCGTCTACGACCACCGTACGCCGGCACATTTCCACGCGCTCTGTCATCGGTGGACTATCGCTCCACTTCTCGAAGAGTGCACTCGAATGTTAGCCGGGCGAGGGTCACGTGTTTAACGGGTTGTTGCCCGATTCGGTCGAAAGCTAGCAAGCAGCCGATCTGTTTTTGATTCGTGAGGCGAGGAACGAGCGTAGCGATACGCCTTGTTAGCGGGTGACAACGGAGAGAGCGCTATAGAGCCATCCGATGGCTGGGTTTGGTGGTGGACGGTCTAGCGTCCCGTCACCTGCACCTTCTAATGTCGGCAGAAGTCCGCCTGGCGGCCGGTCAAGGTTCCGACGATTGATACTTGCTATCACTGGCAATTTGAGCGAGAAAGATACCCTTGAGCGGCCGTCAGCCAGATCGATCCCGCGACCAGCAGGTGCAGGCTGAGAACGGCATTGCGAGTTGGGCGATTCGCTACTAAGACGTTATGGGCGGACGCTGGGGCCGGAGAAACCTACGGGTCTTTCGTCGGCAAAAATTGCCGGTCCGAAGCAAGTCTACCAAAGAGAATCACATTGAAGGCGGAAATTAGCGAACCAATAACGAAATCCGAGTCCAAGGCGATGACGTTAGTTCGAGTCGAAGAGCTGCTGATTCTCAGGTCTTTAGAAACGAGGCCATAGATGAACAAGGCGATCCGGACCGGCCAAAAGCATGGGATCGTTCTCTCTGCGCACCCCGCGCGGGACTGGGTGGCCGCGCTTAACCCTTTATTCGCACCGTTCGTGGCGCCTTTCTCCGCGTTTGTCCGTAATCACTGAGTCTCAGGTCGCCAATCATTTTATAACCATTCCTGCTTATGGACCCCGAAAACACCGCTTCCAGCAAAATAATGGGCCCAGAGATCAAACATGAACCCAGTCGCCTGGAAGCCCTTAAGAATCGCATGAGATCAGGCAAAGAACTCGTATTAGCCACCAAACCATTCGCCGTGGATTCGGTCGTAAGAAGTTGGTGGTGCATTCTTTCAACCAGCTTTCTGCTCTTTCTTTGTATGGCTGGAACGATCTGGAATTTCGCTCTTCCGTGGAAAATCGGCTGCAGTATTCTCTCCGGTTTGCTGATCTTGCGGATGTTTGTGATCTATCACGATCAGCAGCATAAAGCCATATTGCCCAAATCGCGTTTAGCCAGTGGTCTGATGCGATTGTACGGCCTTTTCACATTGAGTCCGGTCAGCGTCTGGACGAGTTCGCACAACCATCATCACAACCATAACTCCAGGCTTAGAGGGTCACATATCGGATCATTTCCGATCATGACCAAAGCGCAGTTCCTCAAGTCGTCCGCCAAAGAACGCGCCCAATATCTCTTCATGCGTCATCCATTGACGATTTTGTTCGGTTACATCTTCGTGTTCCTGGGTGGCATGTGCATATTTCCCTCTTTGGAGAAACCGAAAGAACATTCCGATTGCGTCATCGCGCTCGTTGTTCACGTGACCTTGCTCGTACTGATCACGCTCTTTCTTGGCTGGGGAACATTGCTCTTGTTGGTGCTCATCCCATTCACCATTGCGGGCGCAATCGGTTCCTATCTCTTTTACGCTCAACACAACTTCCCTGATGTGTCCTTTTATGACTCGGCAGGTTGGACGTACGAAAAAGCGGCGCTCGAGTCTTCCAGTTTTCTGGCCACGAACCGAGCGATGGCCTGGTTTACTGGCAATATTGGTTACCATCATATTCACCATTTGAACGCCCGGATCCCTTTTTACCGGCTGCCGGAGGTGATGAAGAAGCTGCCTGAATTGCAGCGTCCCAAGAAAACGTCACTGCACCCTCGAGACATCGCGCGATGCCTGTCGTTAAAGGTATGGGACGTCGGTTCCCAGCGAATGACCGGTATCAAGCTTGCGACTCAGGAAGCTTGAATCAGCCGGATCCTATCAGCTGGTTTGCTCCTTCTTACTCACCGCCTGCGGCCGAAACATAGCCTGCCGGCGCGATGCTGCGAACAAATGTAAGGCGGTCCTCGGCTTCGCCTGGCTTCAATGCGTGCAGAATGATCGAGCCTGCGAAACCGGATTTCTGCATTAACTCCATATAGTACGGATAGTCGAGTCGTCCCCGACCAGCTGCCACATGCCCGGCCTCTCCGTCGTTATCAAGATCTTTTGCGTGCGCCAAAACAATATCTGGGCCCAAAAGTTCAAATGCTTGGTCGAGTACGGCGCGCATTTGTGACAATTGCCCGCGCTGAAAAATATTAGCGCCATCCATGACGATCTTTAGGTGCGGCGACTTTACCTCGTCGAGCAACCGGCGAGCTTTGTGCACGGAATTAATTGTGTTTCCGATTTCCGGTTCGACGCCGAGTGTAACTCCGCACTCTTCAGCTACCCGCACCGCCTTCTCGATTTGTACGAGCAGATCCGCCCACGCCTCCGGCGTGTCATTGTCCGGATGTCTTCGCCACATGCTGTTAGGATCGCGGGATCCGGTGCAGAGCGTGACCACCTCTGTTCCCAGGCGTGGGGCCCAAGCAATCACCCGGTTTAAGCCTTCTGCGCCCACTGCCCGCGTTTGTGGATCCGGGTCGATCATATTGTAGGTACCGGAAAGCGCGGCTAGTGTAAGTTGTCGGTCAGAGAACCCGCCCTTGATTGCTTGGAAGGTTGCTGCGGACACTTCGGTAGGAAACGTGTCGCCCACCGCAGAAGCTAAATCATACTGCACGGCCTTCGCACCGGTGGCCGCAATCGCTTCGAGGTTGGAATTCAGAGAGTCGGACGGAAACTCCGGCGAGAGCAAGCCTAGTGTAGCCATGTTTTAACGGATTCCTATTTTCGGCAAGAAGGCTACCGAATCTGGTTTAGTGATTAGTTGCTTTATCACGTTTTGGGGGACCTATGATGGCGTCCTGATTGGAGGCACCGGTGACTCGATGAAGAGGTTATCTGCTTCTGTATCCGTTAATGAAGCCGGGATGTGACAAGTGTCCTCTAGTTCGACTACGCTGCCACTCTCCGCCGACTCGATTATACTCGTCAAAACCGCGAGGGTGTGTAAAGCAAATCGGCCGGAGCATCGATGCGGACGGCCGTCCAATATTGCCCTGGCCATATCGGCTAAGCCGGCACCCCGGTAGTTCGCATAGTGACCGCCGAACCAGTAGTAGTTCTTTTCTGCCATTCTAGATAGACCTGGCTCGAGAATTACCCACTCCTGCTTGGTGTCACGATAGATCTCGATGGTCCCATCAAACCAGTTTGGGTGTGGCACTCTTAATGAGCCGCGCGTGCCATGAATCTCTGTTGGACGCATCCCATGACTCCACACATCCCAGCTCGCCATAAATGTGACCTCAGCCCCAGAGCAAAAGGTCAGTAGCGCGTTAACGGAGGTAAGGGTTTCAACCTTAATGGTCGTACCATGAGCGGCACCGGGCGCGGTAATCAAACGCTCTGGCGAACCAATCCGTCCCGTGGCACGCACCGATCGGATTGGACCTAGAATGGCGGTTAAAGAAGCGATGTTGTAAGGGCCGAGGTCTAGCACGGGACCGGCGCCTTTCTGGTAAAAGAAGGCAGGACTCGGGTGCCAATGCTCCATTCCTCTACTCATAACGCAGCTGACTGCTGTGACCACTTCACCGATTTGTCCTTCACTGACCAGAGACTTAGCTAGCTGAGTACTCGGCCCAAGAATGATATCTGGCGCTGCCCCGACGCGCAGACCCAGATCATCCGCCATGGTTAGGAGCGACCGTCCCTCTTCGATGGATGTGGAAATGGGTTTCTCGGAGTAGACATGTTTCCCCGAACGAAGGGCCAGTGCGGACACTTCATAGTGCGCGTTAGGAACGGTCAGATTCAGTACGATGTCGACATCGGCAGCGCTTAAGAGGCCTTTAACGCTATCGTGTCGGAGGCCATACTTGTTAGCCTGCTTGGCAGCTGCTTCATCCTTAAGATCGGCACAGGCAATGTATTTAAGGTTTTTAAACAGAGGGCCATTTGTCAGGTAGATGTCGGATATATTTCCACAGCCAATTAAACCAACACGTAGATACATAGATTCTCCTTCTGTCTTAATCCGGCGGCGGAGCCAACCGAGTTCATCTGGTTACGCTTCCAGCTTTACCGGAGATGAACCTCGCCCGGGTCCTGGAGATGCCAGACTTTCGTCCCAAACCCGCCGGACGACACGAATTTCGGTTCCTCAGCCGTTATCGAGTGAATGTCATGATCCAATTTGGTTCCCAATCTTTTCCTCCATCGTCAGAGAATGCCTGTTCAAAATGACTCGAGTCGGGTTTGATGTCGGAGAAACCGTTGCGGTCCAAGATGAATTTTCCCTGGAATTCTTCGTGGTCGTAGAACTGGCCCTGGCCATCAGCAAACCCGCCAATCATGGGCGTTCCTATAACGCCGTCTTTGCTGCTTGCCCAGTTCAGGCTCCATTGATGCGATTTTGGGTTATAGAGCCGCAATCCAACCCCTTCAATGTGTCCGGCGGGTCCAGTGGCTTCAAGTTCGAAGAGACTGGCGCGACCATTCCAGATTTTGCTGACGTTCGAAATGCCATCGTATTCGACCCAAGTATGTGAGCCGCTGAGAGGATGCTCCAGGCGCGTGATATGCGTCTTCCATGCGCCAAAATTGAAATCGAAATCATGCTCGCCTTCGTGCGAGTCCAGCGCTTGAGGGGAATCAGCTGGTAGACTTTTTGGTGTCTCTCGTTCCCGCGTCATGGTCGCGATGAAGTTTGGCTCCCAGGTTTCGCCGCCATCGTCTGAAAACGACTGCTCCAGACGATGAGAATCCGCAGTGATTTCCGACCAGATCATTCGAACGAAGATCGCTCGACCATTGAAGGTTTCTTGATCAAAGAATTCACCGCGACCATTCTTGAATTCACCGATTACTGGCTGATTCAAAACCCCAACTGAACTATTGGCAAAATATTGGCGCCATTGGTGAGCTGGGGGATCGTAAAGGAACAACGTAACACCCTCAAAACGACCGGTCTGACCGTTGGCCTCGATTTCTTCCAATTGGGCATGGCCATCCCAAACCTTCCGAACGCTCACTGTGCCATCCAGGTCCACCCAATCCTTCGAGCCCGTGAGCGGATGTAGTAGGCGCCGGATATGCGTCTTCCAAACCCCGATGTTGAAATCGAAGTCATGTTGCCCGTCCCGCAACCCACTCGGTGCAGGGGACGCGTTGGCACCAGCAGTAGCTGGCTCTGCTGAACTATGTGTGTGCCAGCAGCCAGCTAATATGCTGTAAAGAAGAATCGTACGGATCCGTCGAATTCTATTCATCGGACAGGTAATGGTTTTTGCTCGTGAGACAGATTAGTGCCGGTGTTATGGAGGGTGAGAGTAACAAGTGTGGCGGGATTCAGAGGGCGTCGGCGTGTTCTCGCCTGGTCTTTCGATTCGTGAAAAACAACAAATAGCAGAAATGGATACTGCTCATCCCTTAGCTTGAGTGTGCAAAATTTCTGGATCCACGTGCACCCCGACAATATCCGGCACGCGAGCCTTCAACTCGCGCTCCAGTTCCGTCATCGCTTCGTGCGTTTCTCGCAGTGACATTCCGCCGGGGAATTCCCTTTCAAGAGTCACAACTAACCCCTCGTCCGTCACGAGAGCATCCTGAACGCGCGTATTGGCCGCCTGCGGCAATTTTGAAAGGGCGTCGCGGACTTTCTGCGTGGAAGAAGAACGCCTCTCTGCCGGTCGCGGCCTGTCGCTTCGCGGTTCTAGGTGGACAGCCATACGTACCCGGTCCGAAAGCTCGCGACGCAAAGCGTACTCCAAATCCTCGGAGTGCTGGTGTGCTTGTGCTAACGAGAGCGAGTCCGGCAGCTCCAGGTCGAGGTCGATCCGAGTCTCGTCCCCGATCAGGTAAATATTAACGTTGTGCACACGCAATCCCAGGCGGTCAGCGACAGCACGAAGGCTAGCAGCGGGTCCTTCGTGCGGAACGGCTTTTGGTTCAATGTGAACGGTCGCTTGAGCTCCTGCTAGCTCCCCCCGAATCGTTTTCTCGACCACCTCCGTCAGATTGTGAGCGGATTCCAGAGAGCCCCCACGTGGCGTGCCAAGGGTTACCTCGACGTACGGGCGCGTCCCGACAAAATGGGTACGTAATTCTGTTGAACCCTTTACTACTCCATCAAGACTCTCCACCCTCTGCTTCAGCCTTTCCGTCAGTTCTATCGGAACATCGCCCATTAGTGCCCGAATGGCCTCCGTGCCCAGCCGCCAAGCCGATCGCAAGGCAAGACAAGCGACAATCACCGCTGCGAAGGCGTCAGCGCGTGATACCAGCCAATCCGGTAAGGTCACGGACCGAGAGAGCAGAACCAGCAACAGCCCTCCTAGTACCGCTACAGTGCCAATCATGTCATTGGAGAAATGCTCCGCATCGGACGCCAACGCCTGGCTCGCGTACTCCTTAGAGGCTCTGCGCAATGCGGCGACCCGGTATAGATCCACCGCCAAGGCGACAGCCAATACACCGAATGACCAAGCGTTAACTTCTGGTGCCACCGGATGAAAAAAGATCTTCTCGAAGGCGTGATAAAGTATGAAGAGCGCGGTTGCGGCAAGGAGGGCCATTCCGGCCAAGGCGCCAAGATTCTCGGCCCGCTCATGGCCATAAGGATGATCAGCGTCGGGCGGAATCGCGGCGATACCGACGACCAGGAAAGTGATCAAGGTCGAAATAAGATCGAACAGAGAATGAGCGCCCTCTGCCAGTAAACCTAGACTTCCCGTTAACGCTCCCACCATGAGTTTAAGAGCCGCAATGCTGCCGCTGGCGATAACCGACGCCGTCGCAACCCGCTGCTTCGCTCGGCCTTTGGTCGCCCCATCACTGGTTGTTTCACTACCGGCTCTTTTCATTCTCGTACGCGGTGTCGCTTGCGCCTCTTAATCTCTACGGACATGCGCGTGATGCGCTCGTTCCTATTGAAACTACTCAGATGGCGAAGCTAACTAATATTGATCAGTAAGTGATTGCATAGAGATTTCCTGCGGAAGTCGTCAAGTGGATCAAGCAACCCGAGAGAAAAATCCTAGGTTGGGATCGGACAAAGTGAGTCGGGCGTAGTGCACCAAATCACTGACTTGGTGCACTAGTAGTGAGGTGAGACTCTTTCGAGGACGAGGACGGTGACGAGAACAGCCTACCCGACGTAGCTTGTGGTCTGTCAGGCGAACCCGCTCCTGGCCAGCGAAGTCGGGAGTACGATTGCCCTGACGGATGTGCGAGACATGCCAGTCAAACGTTTCCAGGCACAAGACTCTTAGGAGAGTCGAAGTTAGTTCGAGCTACCAATAACAGTACTTATCTCACTGTTACACCATCCCGGTTCAGTGATGCTAATTCTGTTAGCCGCTCCTGAAGTTCTTATCGCAACCTGCACTGCGAAGCGGCCAGCGTGGCAGAAATATTGGACTGGAAGCCGGAGGAGTTTTTTCCGTCCCACCGCCTGAAACGGCTTGACCGCTATTTCGGACTCAGCAGGACAGCGCGCGTAACGTTGCCGGAACTCGTTGCGTTGCAGAGGATTTGACCGGAATCGTTGATTCCGATGGCATCCGTGATCGTGAAGCCGGAATTAGACGGAATTAGCGTATTGAGGTCAACCAGCGCGCCGTTACGGTGGATGAAGCCGACTCCTACTTCAGCCGGTCCCTGATCTGATCCGTAAATTCATCGAGGTCATGATCACTCAAGGTGGAGACGGCCACGAAGTTGAAATTAGCGGCATTCCAAGTGCAAGCTCGATACCCACTGATAGACCAATCCCTCGCGGCCAGGAGCCGCCCGGCAGCCGGCCAGGCAAAGAGTGTAACCAGATCCTCGTTCCGCTTGTAGAGTAGTGCTGCTACTTTGCGGTCCTGGATCACATCGACGCGACCTCCTTGCATCTGAAACCCTGTACCGGGCAAATCCACAACGGGGGGAGGAAACTCGAGCTTTGCCGTAAGCAACTGCTTCACAACCGCCGGATCCGGGGAAACCACGTCATAGAGACGTTCAAGCAAGACCGCTCGAGAATGATCCGACACGGCCTGAACAATTAACGATGTTTCTCGATCCGGAAAAAAAATCATCCAGGCCAGAGACAGACTCAGAACTAAGAGCGCTGCCGCATACAGCCAAGACTGGCGAACGAGGAAAATTAACTTGCTGCCACGGCTTTCCGGCTCTGCCCTCCTTTGGACCCTGGCTCTGAGTTCGGACGGCGCCTGGTAGTAAGGAGCATTTGCCTTGAAGAAGCCGATGAATTGTCGTTGTTGTTCGAGCAACCTCCGGCAGTCAGGGCACCCGCTCAAATGCTGTTCCAGTTCGAACTGCTGGCCAGCCTCAAGCTGCCGGTCCAGATAGGCATCTAGGAGTCGACTGGCTTCTTCACAGTTCATCTTCGATTTCCGGGTCTTGGAGTTGGGTAATTTCTTCGCGCAGACGGCGACGCGCACGACTCAGACGCGACATCACGGTTCCCAGCGGCACTTCGAGCGTCGTTGCCATTGCTTTGTACGACCAGCCTTCGATCTCAAACAGGACCAAGACCTCCCTGAATTCGGCTGGAAGACGATTCAACGCCTGGTGCAATTGTTGATTTCTTTTATCGAGGCCCAGTTCAGAGGGCGCCGCCTCGATCGCAACGGAGAAGGACCTCTCATCAAATGGCACCAACCTTTCCTCATCCGATGCATGTTTCTTAATCCAAGTGTAGGCAGTATTACGAACGATGGTGAGCAACCAAGCCCGAGGATTCTCTCCTCTAAACTTAGGAAAGCCTTTCCAGGCTCGCGCAAAGGCTTCCTGAACGACATCCTGGGCATCGTGTTCTGTTCCCAGGATCCAGCGCGCAAGGTTATAGGCTGCATCCAAATGAGGCAGAAAGCTCTCTTCGAAGGTTGGCGCTTTAGGCATTAGACCGCGGACCTGTGATTGGCGGTTACTCCGAAACCCGGCCTTGTGGGTATCAGGCATCCCACTAAAGATCGACGAGCGAAACTGATAACTGGTTACTCGAAGACTTCTAAGAGCTATCTGACCTGAGTTAGTGCGCATTTCTTACGGACTCGGAAACGATGCATGAGTTTGCCACTCGACAGAAACGTGCCCGCTGAAGAGCCAGAAAAACAAAGTGTTTACTGGCCAATCGCGAAGACACTATTCCTCGCGGAGTTTGAGCGCGGTTTTCCACGCTGGTGGTTGCTTCCACCACCACCGATTCAGCGAAAGAGTCCTAACAAACGTATTCTGCTCATCAATACCAGACTGCAGTCCTAGGAAAATATTCCCGGACCGGTGAAACGCGTAAGTGATTACCCATCACCTGCCATCTAAGCGGACCGACCGGCGCATCGCGGTTAGGACAATTGAATGCCCATTACAAACAGGACTCCAGACTCAGCGATTTATTCCCCAAAATAAAGATATCACCGCTCTACAAATCTGTTTTTGTGTTAACCCACTGCTCAGCGTCAACCGTCGTCGGTTGGTGCACCAACCACTGACTTGGTGCACTAGTACAAGTTTCATCCGGGAATAAATTTAGCAGCTATCGGTCTTTCACGGTGGAGCATAGCGATCCGGCACCTCCGACCGGGTCAGTCGCTATGCCAACTTAACTAACTAGCAAGGCAAACTGTGAGAAAACCATTTAACAACAATCAGCCATCGAATGAACTACCTTCCTCCCCGAAGCCAGTTCTTGAGCAGATCAGAACGACCGCCATGCAGCGCCGTTCTTTTCTTAAGGGGTTCGGCGCCACCAGCGCCCTGTTGCTACCGATGACAGCGATGTTGGCCAACCGGGCCAAAGGAGCTACCACTGACGCGAGCGGACCAATATCAAAAGGCGACGCCGCGATTTTGACTTTCCTGGGCGCTGCCGAGATCCTGGAAAGCGATCTTTGGCTGCAATACTGGGAGCTGGGAGGAACCCAGGACAATGAATTCGCGAAGATGACCGGTGGGAACCCTTTCTACACGGATGCCCTGACAATTCTGGACGGCGACATGGCGCAGTACGTCCACGACAACACCGACGATGAGATAACCCACGCGTCCTTTATCAGAGATTACCTAGCCTCTAGAGGGGCATCAACGGCTGACCTCGATCTTCTCAACGGCCATACGTTTCGAACGGTTCCGGGAAGTTCCGCCCAAGGATCTTCCGGTAAGTTACGGCTGACCAATCTTACCCAACTCAACGTTGACACCAGCTTTTGGACCCGATATCGGAGCGACTCAGAGAACCCGGACCTCAATGCCGGATTCAAGTTTGGTCAAGCTCAAAACCGGCCTAAGGGAATCCTGAATAGAACGGCGATTCCCAGAACCGATGCTGACACAGCTGGCAGCGTGATCGGCAACCCAACGACTCACCTGAAAGCAATCGCCTTCACGGCTGGATTTCATTTTGCGACCATCGAACAAGGTGGCACCAGTCTCTACCCATCGCTCGCTCAAAGAGTCAGTGATAAGGAGGTACTCCGGGTGGTGTTAAGCATTGGCCCAACCGAAGCGATGCACTTCCAGACTTGGCAGGACAAAGCTGGTAATGCGACGCCGCTGACTGACACCGATCCGGTCACCGGATCCGTCGTCACCTTTGTCGATCTCACCAAGGGTCAGCCGCAATCGTTGCAAGCCAACCTGATTATGCCGGAGCCATGTCCGTTCCTCAGTACAAGCCTGCCGATCTGTTCGATCGTTCGCCCCACTGAAACAACCGGAGCAGCAACGGGAGCTCTCAATTTCCTGACCGCGATGGGACTCTTTACGGGTCAAGTCCCGGCGTTTTTTGAGCTTTTAGGCCAGCTGGCATCTGAAGCTGATGCAGCCAAGGGCTGATCGAACCTAGCCTCGGAACGCAGAGCTTTTACTCGCGAAAAAAAGGCTGCGTAAGCTCGGCCTTACGCAGCCGCTTCTGAGAAAGCCATGCGCTCAAAGACAGGGAGTTCTTTCCACAAATTCGAGCGGTGGGGAATAAGATCGATCGCGTCCGGTCTGGAATTAATGAGCAAGCGTAGGCAATGAGCTTCGGCGAGGTCGTCGGAAGCAGCTCGCACTTGGCTCATTTGATCTCAAAAAGAATACCTGGAGAGCGGGCCGAAAATTTATCGGCCAGCCATTTGCATCTATGAAAAAGTTTTATGTCTTATTGGTGGTCGCGGTCCTTTGGACGTTACCGGTCACCGCGCGGGCGTTTGGCGGTCACATGGGGGGAGGGTTTCACGGTGGTTTCGGTCATGGTGGTTTCAATCACGGTTTTGCTCGCAACGGCCACTTTTTCCACAACAATCGTTTTTTCTTTCATAACCGCTTTTTCTTTAATCATCCTTTCTTCCGTAATGGATTCTTCGTCGGGGGCGGCTTCCCTTATCCCTACTATGGGTATCCTTACTATCCATATTATCCTTACCCCTACTATGGTTATTAACCATATCGTCAAGATAACTACCTAGGCACGAATGTCCGACCCTTGGGCATGCTTTGCTTGTCCGTCGTACCTCGCCCGGAGATAGTCCCCTAGTTCGGACCGGTTCAGGCCAGGTCTGCTAAGAGATACAGATCGGTACGGACGCGTTTTTAGACGGGCCTTATTAAACCCGTTTTGAGCAATCGCTCTAAGCATTCCGCCAAATCAGCATCTTAAACAGCAAACCGACGAGACCCGCTCCAAGAACGACCGGAATGACGTTCCACTTCCATCTGGCCATGCCGGTCGAAAGGTTTGTTAATGTCGCGGAAGGTTTAGGGCTAACCGCCACAGTCGATATAACCGTGATACCAAGCTCTTCGGCTTGACGCACTCTCCTCGTTTTATTACCGGCTTCTGATTCAAGGACTGAGGTGCCTCGGAACGCGCCGGAAGGGCCACAGCGCTCAGGAATGGCTCCAGAACGATTGCTGTCGAACTCGTCTTTGCCGGCAGCGGAGGCGAAACAGCGAATAAACAGCAGAGATGCTAATCGTCGTTCCATCGCTGCTCACTTTTCGAGCTCGGATTTCACTCTTTTCCGGTCGATCCAGGAGCGAACGGAATAATACCGCCTCTTTACAGGTATAGATGACTGAGGCGCCGACAGTGTGTGTCAGGCGAAAACACTAAGAGCAAAAAAACTTATGAAAATCGCTTGCTCGAATTGCCGAGCCAACTGTGCTCGCGCCGTTCTTATCGGATCCGTTAGCGATGCAGCCCCCCCTAACGAACCACCGTTGGCAGCCGGTCTGAGGAGCGCTAGAGACTGTCGCATTTGCCTAGCGCGAGCGTCATCAACGGAATCACGAGCAAAGGGAGAGAGAATCGGGGAAGAGAGCGCTCGCCGGTGAAACCAATCATGCGCCGAGCTCTCGTCGGTCTACTCTGCGGCGCAGCATCGAGCATCTTTCTTTCTTCGGCCGTCAGAAGCGTTGGCTTAGGATTGTGTCTCGGATCCCTACTTGGGATTGGCCAAGTCTTTGCGTTCTTCGACTTGGAAGCCGGTTCGGCTATCGATCGTGCGATGACGTGCGCTGCGTTCGGCTTGCCCTCTTGGGCCACAATCAACCTCATCTTGCTCCCAATGGCTGCGGGACAAGAGCCAAAGTGGACCGCCGGAGGCATGCGCTCTCTTTTCCCGGCACTAATCGGTTGGTTGTTATTTTTCCTCTTTCTTGGTGCCCTTTCTCAGGCCGCTCGGCGGCTCAGCCAACACTTTCTCGGTCCAGAGTCACCGCGCCACGCGCCTTCCGCACCGACCAAGACGACCCAGGTAGTGATTCTTGGCGGCGGCTTTGCCGGGGTAACGACTGCGGCACATCTTGAAAAGCGGTTCCGGCATGATCCGACGATTTCTTTCACCCTGATTAGCGAGACCAATTCGTGGCTGTTCACGCCGATGCTGGTTGAAGTTGCGGCGAGCGGATTGGAACCCACGCATATCGCCATCCCATTGCGCTCAAGTCTGAAGCGCACCCGCGTCTTGCGGAGCAGAGTTACGAGTATTGATCTCGAACGTAGGCAAGTTCAGATTAACGAAGAAGGACCACAAACCGGTCTACATTATGATCACCTGGTTCTTGCTCTCGGCTCAGTCTCTAGCTATTCCGGCAATGCTGCGATTGCCGAGAACGCATTCGAATTCAAAACGCTCTCGGACGCGATGCGCATCCGTAACCACGTTATCGACGTTTTTGAGCGCGCCGAAGCAGAGCCAGACCCGGAGCGCCGCCGGGCGCTGCTGACGTTCGTGGTTGTGGGCGGAGGATTCTCAGGGGCCGAACTTGCAGGCGGCTTAAACGATTTCGTAAGAGGTATGACTGCCGACTATATAAGTCTATCGACAGATGAATTAAGAATCATCCTCGTCCACTCACGAGATCGAATCTTACCGGAGTTGAGCGAATCTCTCGCTGATTACGCCAGCCAGCGAATGCAGGACCGAGGCGTGACATTCAAACTAACTGCGCGGGTCACGGATGCTGAACCTGGTTCGGTAACCCTGAGTTCAGGAGAGAAAATTGCAACGGAGACATTTATTTGGACCGCTGATGCTGCCCCCAGTCCGATCCTCCAAGAGCTACCGGTCCGCCACAATGACCGAGGCGCGGTGTTGGTCGACCGGACGCTGGCGTTGCCGGGTTGCCGGAATGTCTGGGCGCTTGGCGATGGTGCATCGATACCGGATACCAAGCCCGGGAAGACTTGTCCGCCAACTGCTCAGGCCGCAACGAAACAGGCGGCCTTTCTAGCTAAGAATATCCGGGCGAGT